>Ga0209489_101307_pt1 | contig 50801 bp, 20 predicted proteins | sample SiratrowhiteBW_FD_187527 | JGI IMG/M metagenome (GOLD analysis project Ga0209489, IMG submission 187527) | Root nodule microbial communities of legume samples collected from California, USA - Siratro white BW (SPAdes) (version 2) | ecosystem: Host-associated > Plants > Roots > Nodule | place...
AAGTACAGCAGAATATAGTACAGAAAATAATAAAGCACATAAAACACCCCTTTGTACGTGGCGTTGTTAAACCAGAGGTTCAAGGGATCTAAACGAACTTTCGTTCTTTTAATAGTCCCTTCTTCGGGCCAGTAGCCCTGCGCCCTCGGGTATTCCAGCCGATATACAAAATCCGGCGTTCCCTATTATCTACTGTTCCCATATATATATATATATATAAATAACGTTAAATATGTATAATCGATTATGTTTTATAACATTATACAACGTTAAACGTTATACAACGTTAAACGTAATCTATTATACGTTATATATAATATAATAATAAATATTATATAATATTATTAATATAAATATATTTATAATTTAATAAAAATAAAAATAAATATTTAAAATTAATTATAGAATAATAATTATTTTATTATTAAAAAATAATAATAATTTTTAAATTAAATATTATAATTATTTTAAAATTTTTTAATTAATAAATTAATATATTTTATAATAAATTAAATATATTTTTATATATTTTTAAAAATATTATTAATTATATTAAATTAATTAATTATATTTTATTTTTAATTTTAATAAATAAATTTATAATTTTATATATTAAAATATTATTATATCTATTACATTATTCACAAATTTTTATAAATTTTCTACTTAAATCTTATCATCTTTCTTTTAATCAAAACAATCAAACTTTTTTCTCAAATCACCTCAAATTCACTCCATCAAATCTATTCTCTAATTCAAATAAATCCTAAAAGAGAAAATGTGTTTAGAGTATAAAAAAGTTTGGAGGGTGCTCTACTCATACTTAAGAAGAACTTCTCTCAATTTGGGTTGATGTTATGAGTTGCATTATACACATTATCAACATTAGGTTTTCATATGTTGATGAATCTTAATATGAAAGTAAATCAAAAAAATCTATTAACTATTGTGCTTTTGAAACAATTATCTAACAAAATAAGAATTTAAATTGAAGTCTTGTATTCTTCAGCTTCAAGATAATAAAAAAGTTTGGAGGGTGCTCTACTCATACTTAAGAAGAACTTCTCTCAATTTGGGCTGATGTTATGAGTTGCATTATACACACTATCAACATTAGGTTTTCATATGTTGATGAATCTTAATATGGAAGTAAATCAAAAAAATCTATTAACTATTGTGCTTTTGAAACAATTATCTAACAAAATAAGAATTTAAATTGAAGTCTTGTATTCTTCAATTTCAAGATAATGGAATCTTCCTATAATCAAATAAAAATAAGTAAATTATAAAAATCCAAAATTATTTGAATAGTGTAACAACGATAAAACATCTTGATTATCTTTTTTGTGAGTCAACATTCTTCATCTACTATAATAATTTGTTCTCATTATTTCAATTAAAATTCATGTATTTCTCAACCCACCTAGCAAAAGATTGAAAATTCTTTTTTTCATGAATCTTTTATTTTTTGAATTGAATCTTGTTATTAACCTAACTTGTCCTCTTTTAATATTTTAGGTTATAAACAACTTATTAATGTTATCATTGTTTAAAACAAACATGAGCTTTAGGGTTAGAATATTTCCTGTGATTTATTTTACTTCATTTTGTTCAAATTAAAATGATGACAACTTGAAGATAAAAACATAAGGCTTTGTTTAGAACGGCGAGGAGATTTGAGATGAGAATGTGTTGAAAATTTTGTTGTTTAGATTGAGGGAAAGATGATAAGAAAGAAATAAAAAATTTATAAAAATTTGTGAGTAATGTGATAGGTGTGATTGATAAAATAATTTTTTTAATAAATGAAATTATAGTTAAAATTAATTTAAGATTAAATATAATTAATTTATTGGATGTGATTTATAAACTATTATTATTTTAATTGATGAAATTATAAAAATATCATTTATTTTAAATTAAAATTAAATAAAAAATTAAATTATTATTTTTAATAATAATATTATTCCATAAATTTATTTTAATTATAATTATAATAATAATTTTATTATTATTACTTTTATATTATTTTACAATTTTATTATTTTTATTATTATAATTATGATTTATTATTATTTGTAGTTTTTAATATTAATATTATTGATAATTTATTTTTATAATTATGCTATCTTTATTATTACTTTATAATTTTTTTATTAATATTATATTTTTTTAATATTTTATTATTATTATTTTATAATTTTATTAAATTTAATAAAATTTTAATAATTATTATTATTATAATTATCATTACTTATGATTAATTATATTAATTTTATTATAATATGTATATATATTAATAAAATATTAAATTAATTACGTATATCTTACTTTCTTCACCAATCCTCTCAATTCAAAAAAAAAAGATGTGAAAAATTTCTTCTCGCAATTCATTTTTAATTAGTTTTTTTATTTCTCGAAATCTCAGTTTCCTTCTTATTTCCTCGTCTCCTAACTTTCTTTCTGTTGAAACAAACCCTAAATAAAAGCATAACCCTAAATAAAAGCATAAGTGTTGTTGTATACAATAATGTTGGATGGTATAATAAAAAAATGTGATTTAATTTGAATATATATAAAAAAATTAAACTTAAATTATAACAACTTTCAAAAGATTAAGATTTCGAAAGAATTAAAATCTCCCTAATAGAACAATAAATTAAGAGTTTTATTTAAAATTAATCTACAATAAGAGTGGAAAAAACACAAAGGATCATATCAAAAAACAAAAGAGAGAGGATCGTGATGAATAGAACTCACTAAACTAACTAAATCAACGTAGATAAAAAGTACAAAAGACGAGTGCTTGGATTCAGAACGAAGTGAAAGATCAGAAAGGTAAGAGTACACTTGCACAAGAAGTAGGTTACATTAAGACGAGAAACACTACTACTAAAAAGAAAGGTAGTTTTGATATAAGAAAAAAATCATAAATTACTCTAAATAACTTTACCAAAATACGCAATAAATGTTTTTTAATTAAAATTGGTTGGGTTCGTTTATTTTTTTTTTTAAAAGTTTGAACAATCAACTAAAAATTTACAATAAGTTTTTCTAACTAAAATGTCCTTTTCTAAAAAAAAAGTTTGAATAAACGCATCTAATATATTTTTAACTTTAATTTATTATTATAAAATAGTAGAGATTAAAAAGATGCATGTATTAAAGGCTAATTTTGTCTTTCGTTTTTAATTTAAATTTTTGTTTATTTTGTTTAAATATATTACTTAATCAAAATATGTAAACAATATATTTAAAAGTTATATAAAAAAACAAATTAGTAAAGAAAAAATATATTTTTTCAAATGATAAAATAACTTTTAAATAATCCAAGCTAAGCCACTATTAACTGTGACATGATCGATTCCGTTTAAATTTGATAGAAAAATATCACATACGTAACTCAATTCAACTTATTCTTTTCCTCGGATTGGATCGCATAAATTTGATGAGAATCCCCCTTCTTCCGAGACATTTGAAATAAAATTCTAAATTAGCTATAAAATATTAATTTTTATTTCTAATTCATCTATAAACTAATTATTTTCTGTTTCTTAATAAAATTAGTGTATCTATTAGAAAATTAATAAAAAAATTCACTTCTTGCTTTTGTATTTTAAAAAAAGTTACATAAAAATAATAATAGATAATTTATAATATGTAATTATTTCTAGTATATAAATAATTTATATATATATATATATATTAGTTTTAAAATATAATTAAAAATAAAACATAAATATAAAAGAAGTAGACTAAATTGAGAAATCATTATTATATATAGTTATAAACCAGAATATTTTAATAAAATGTATTATTGATTTTTCTAGATCTTCTCTTGTAATATATTACGATTTAATAAAAATAAAATTTAATAAAATTAAGATTTACAATAATAAGATAATTAAATAAATTTTGTTGTTTATGGAAATCAAGGATGATTTAAAAACCCCAAATTATTTTAATTAATCAATAATCAATAGTTAGGCGTAGGTAGGGTTGGATTTGATTTATTGGCCCCTTGGAACTGCAGTTCACATCGAATATATATATATATATAGAGAGAGAAAGAGAGAGACTTTACCAAGTGCTGTGTTGTGGTATTCCACCGCTGAGGCTCTCTCTAGGGTTTGTTGGCTCTCAAATCGAACCGATTCCATGGCGGAAGAGCGATTCACGGGCGTTGTGCAGTGGTTCAACAATGGCAAGGGCTTCGGCTTCATCAAGCCCGACGACGGCGGCGAGGATCTCTTCGTCCACCAGTCCTCCATCAGATCCGACGGCTACCGCACTCTCCTCGAAGGCGATCGCGTCGAGTTCGCTATCGCCACTGGCGACAACGACAAAACCAAGGCTGTTGGCGTCACCGGCATCGACGGCGCTCCGCTCCAGCCCCGTGCTGCGGCCGGCAATCGCGGCACTGGTTACGGCTTCGGCGCCAGGCGGAATGGCGGGGGCGCTGGCGGTGCAGCGTGCTACCAGTGTGGCGATTTCGGCCACCTAGCCAGGGACTGCAACCGGAGCAGCAATTCCGGCGGCGGAGGCGGTGGTGGGTGCTTTGTTTGCGGCGGGTTCGGTCACCTCGCGAGGGATTGTGTGCGCGGAGGCAACGGCGGCGGAGGAGGCGGCGGAAGCGGTTCTTGCTTTAGGTGTGGCGGATTTGGACACATGGCGAGGGATTGCGCCACCGCGAAGAGCGTCGGTGGTGGTGGTGGTAGCGGTGGCGGTTGTTTTCGGTGTGGTGAGGTTGGTCATTTGGCTAGGGATTGCGGCATTGAAGGAGGAAGGTTTGGCGGTGGTAACAGTGGTGATGGTGGCGGCGGCGGCGGCGCTGGGAAGAGCACCTGCTTTAATTGTGGGAAGCCTGGGCATTTTGCGAGGGAGTGTGTGGAGGCTTCCGGGTGAGGTGAAGGGTTACGTTTTGCGAAGGGAGAAAAAGGTGGAATAGTACATATTCTCTTTTTTTGCACCTTTTAACAGTTAGTAACTTATTAGCCTCTCTTATTATTCTTCTAATCTCGGGGAAGTTTATACATATGGCAAAAAAATTATGTGGTTTCGGTTTTTGACTATGGTACTGCTTCGCAGGCGATTTTGCCTCCTTTTTTTTAGTTTTTACTCTGCCTGTTAGACCTTGTTTCTGATTTATAGTCTACCTTTGTTCCCGAACTTGAGATTTTATATCTTGATTTATTTGTCTCAAAGGTTCATAATCAAATGATCATAAAATTTAGACTGAAGTTCTCAAGAGATTGTGGATTGTTGCCCTTCTCGAAGATTCATGTTATTGTGTTGTGTGTTTGGATTTGTTCGCTGATTCTTGCGCGCATTGATTTTGATTGAAACTTACAATTACTGCAGTAATGATTGAATGAAGATTAAGGTTCATGATTTGTATTTGGTTAAGTGGATATCCCAATCTGATTAGTCTTGCATATCACATAAATTTCCACGTTTACCTTAAGTTTACTTGTTTGACCAGAAAGAGGTTATTCCCCACCTTATCACCGTTTTGAGATTGCTTACTGTTTGCATTAAATAGAATGGCTGTGAGATAACTGTTATATGGTTTGCATGTCAGCCTTCCCCTGAGCTGTTAAATATTTGAGCTTCTTTAGAGACATTAGAATGCATTTCTTGTGAGTTTTTTTTTTAGATTTGGATATTTGCACCACTTCTACTGGCCTAATTTTACCCTGTTTTTAACAGGGTTTTCCCTAAATCCGTCTTTTGAACTCTATGCCCGTGAAATTTTAAAACTTGATTTTACCCTGTTTTTAACAGGGTATTCCCCAAATCCGTCTTTTGAACTCTATACCCATGAAATTTTAAAACTTGAGTGTTAACAATAGCACACTCTTACTAATATATGAAATTTATCGAAAAGTACAAAATTTATGATTTTCAATGAATTTCACTCAATAGTAAAGAGTGTTCATTCAGAAGAGTGTGCTGTTAGCATTTCTCGAATCTTAGAACTTAGCTTTTCGATGATTTTGTTTCATTCTTAAGCTATACATTTGTTTGGGCTTGCTGTGACTACGGTAGTCTTACCATGGCAAAATCTTGGGAAATGTTTTTGTGCTCTACCTGTACCCAAGAAGCGAATTGCAAAGCATGGATATTTTTGTATTTCGTTTTCACAAGCTAATGGTGTCACTCCTTGTGATCTAGAATATTTTTCAAACCGATCATGCTTGGCTGGTTCAGGTTGACTTTTTTACCTCAAATGGAATCAAAATCAAATTTTGAGCAATCGATTCAATTGGCTTGAGATGTGATTATATGAATGTTGTAATCATTTGTTAGAGGTGATAAGAGAAACTGTGTTCAAGAGCCTTGGTGCAACAACTGTTGCGGTAGCATTTTTGTGATGTCTATACCTTGTCAAAATTTCTGGAGTAAATGCCTTTTATTCTCTAAACCTTGAGTGGCAGCGACACTTTGTTGATTGCATTTCCTCTTCGGATCCTACATAGTTCGCTGATTACATGCGGATGACGTCACTTGCAATTCTCAATTGTGTTTGTAGTTGAAAAATTCGTGGCAAGCGTATAAACATGTCTAATATTTTGTTTGCCTTATCATGTATATTTTAGTGCATTGTACCAGAGACAAAAGGCTATGTGGATTGGGTTGAGAAGTGACTGTTAGAAGTGCTCGAAGTTTTCTGGTAGACTCGTTTATTATCCGTTGGTGTTTGATCTTTTCTTTAAATCTAATCACCAAAAAAGGGCCCTTGCTCAAAATTTTTTATTGATTTGGATGGAGCGTTAACATTAACCCCGACGCAAATTATGGCTACCAAACTTCTCCTAGTATGCCTTTATTTTTTTATACAATTCACATGCATTGAGAGATGTATGTTAATTGCAAAGTAACTTTATTGGTGAGATTTATGAAAACAATGATAAATGATCCTCTTTCCCTAAAAATTGGTGATGTTAAAAGAATTCTATCAAGGTAACATCTCTATATATGTGGTAAGGTCAGAGATGTGTTGGTTATACACATGATATGTCATGTTTATGAGTCATTAAATTGATGAGAAAGTTGAGATTTATTTACTGAGGTGAATTTGGTATCACACACTTCAAGGACTTACTTCCATGAACTAAAGAGATAGCATTATTACACTCTTAAGATCGAATTTGATTATTTACTATTTCAAGAGATAAAGCTCGGCAAGACTCAATGAAGAGTTTAAGGAGGAAAACTCAATCCTGGTGATTTGTCCACTGTTTATTTATATAATCAAAACCTTAATGATTTTGCTGTTTTTGGGTCATTGGAGGAAGATTGAAAGCTCGATGAAGAAATTAGTTACGATATGGAAAGTGAGTTTTTTAGGTTGATTCGAGGCTTTTGAGGTTGCGAGAGAGCACGCTGAGGGTTGCAGGTCTGGTTTTTGCACCATGCGAATTTGAATTCAAGGCATGTTATGGTGGAGATTGTGTGGTTTTGTATGAGTGATTATATTTTTGTTGGTGAGTGTTGGAGATGTGTTATGGAGGATATTGAAGTGATTGTTACCTTTGGCAGACAAAATAATCAAGTGTACATTACTAAATCCATCGTTAAAAATGTGTGACACTCTAACCTTAGCCTTTAGAAGTGTATGACATCAAATTCACCTAACGAAACAATTTCAATATTTACGGTCAAATGTGGCCTGTTCATGTGTGTAAGAAACACATCACATAACCCGTGGAGAATCATTACCCTTGATGGAGTTTTTTAATGACATGATTAAATTAAGTACCTTTTTTTCAATTTTGAGACTATTCGATAATTATGTTATTTTCAGGGACTAAAATTATAGCACCACACACTTTCAGGGACGAAAATGGTATACAGAAAAAACAAAGCCTATATTGATTACATTTAGTTTTGTATATGGAAAACAATTATAGAAGAGAAGGACTTATATTAAGAACATTTAATACTATTCAATTTTTTTTCGTTAATTTATTAATTCTATTTATTATTGTTTTATTATTATTATGATTATTATTATTATTATTATTTTATTATCATTTTCTATGGGTGTATTAAAAACTAAAGTAACTATTCTCTTATATCCAAACTTACCCAATTATTTTTTGTTAAATTTTGGAAATTAGATCATCTTCAGTAGTGATTTATGAGCGAGTTGCTTTACTTAAGAAATCAATCTTGAAGAAATTTATTATTGAAAAAAATCTTATGTGGTGCATTTACTTTCTTTAACTCAAGAAAAAATTATTGTATATAAAAAAATAATTCCTTTAGAGTTAAAACAAATTCTTCAGGTAAAGTTAAACAATTCCTAAATTAAAACTATTTAAAATATAATTAGGTAAAAATAAAATATACAAAAGTATTAGTTTCTTGAAATTTTTTTAAATTATTTACTATTAAAGCAAAACTCAACATACTCTTCAAAGATGACGTGACAATGTAAAGATAAAAAATGTACTCCACAAAAAGCAAACAAAAAATTATTTAAGAAAAATCTTATAAGGAATCAATTAATGATGTCTTTAGAATCGTTTATGATTTAAACTAGATTTTGATCAAATTTGTTATTATTATATATAGATAAGTGTAAGTATAATGTTCAATGATGTACTATTAAACTTCATTTAACTTAACATCACAAATTGGTAAATATCCACTTCGTTTTCTTGTCATTAATTTTGAAAATTAGTAAGCATGACCTATCCATATCATTAAACAAAAACAGGTGTACAAAATAATATATATAGAGATGACAAAAAAAAAAAGTGTTCATGAATATCTATTGCTAATTAGTTGCTTGTTTTGGACGATTTGTTGATAATGATTTTTATTTTAATCATTTAAAAAATTTAAAGTCACAAAAAATTTAATGATAAAATTATTAACAATTAAAGAATTTGTTTAAATTTTTATTTTATAAATTTTTAATTTTTTATTTTGACTTGAAATTAAAAGTGATTTTTAAAGAAATTTTTAACAAAAGCTTATACTTTGTAATATAAATTAGTTTGACTTTTTTAAAAAGATAAATTTATTGCACTAATATTTTATTATAGAGTTTTATTTTAATATATTATAAGATCAACTTTATTTGAGTTTATATTTTAAATAATTTTTTAAAAAATATTTATTGACATTCACGGATACTTTTCAGTATAAAAAATATTTATTGACATTATACGAATAATGGAATAATAAGTAACAATATATATTTTTAAGACAAGATTGGTAGGGAGTTGGTGGAACTTGTGCCCCACCCATTGTCATCTAAAATATTTGTAATTCTCACTAATCACAAACAAGGTAACTTCAATGAATGCAAACAATTTATGGATACATTAGACTAACTCTTCTTCTCAATTATGTACAATCAATGCATCTTATTTATTTCCTTTGTGTTTGGATGGAAAATTTCCCAAGGTAATTCAGAATTCAAAAAGTTTTATAACAAAATGTGTTATTTGGATACATATTTTGAAAAAACAATAAAATTCTAAAATTTTATGAAAATAATTTATTTATTTAAAATTTGATAATTTTAAAAGGATAAGAATTTAGAAATTTTCATATTTCTTTTTTAATTTATGAAATTGTTGATACAATTTGGGTTAAAATGTCTCAATTCAACCGAGGTCAAAATCTCATCAACTTTACATTATTTTTTGCATCATGTTAACATAATTTTCTTTCAAATTAAAATTGATCATGATTATTTTTCAATTATTATGTTCAAAATTTTTTCTTAATTAATAAAGCTTTGTCTTATTCTTAGTTAGGAATTTTTTTTTGTCAGCATCAATGTTTTTTAATGGTGTTAAATGCAATTTTCTCAACTAACAATAATCAATATATTTTTTTTACTTAAAATCATTTGAATTATTACAGATTAACCTTGATCAAAACATAGATTAAATTATTTTTGACTAATGTTTATAAGAATTTTTTCAACTAACATTAACATGAATATTTTTTTATCGACATTTACTATAATTTTTATGGTCGTTAGTGAAACTATTTTTAAACTTACCCAAGTTAAAGTTTGTTAGTCTATGTCGATATAAATTATTATTTTTATTAAGATTACTTATCTTTCTATGTACATTAATATCATTACTCAGTTGAAATTTGGTAGAGATTATTTGAGTTTGTATCTAGAAGATTGAGATAGTAGTTTTTGTATTTGATAGTAATTAAAATACCTATCCAAAACAATTGAATAAATTTAAATTGTTTTATAAAATAAGAAACTTAAAATTTAAACCATTTAAAGTGAAAGTAATTTAAATTCTGGAAATGGTAAAGTTTTCTATTGAGAAAGGAGACAATTGAAATAATATTAGAGGTTTAAAGATTGTAATCGAACTATAAGGGGAGATTGGATTTTGTTAATATTTATTTATTCTACCTCCTTCACAAAATTTCACTCGTAGGCATTTTTCTCCAATATTTTTTTTTTTCTTCCAAATATCTCAAAAATTCATGATATTAAATGACGTTGCATTAGGAGTACGAATTTGTTAACAAGAATAGTCGTATTTTGGACTGGGCAAGACAAATTTATTATAAGCTAATAAAATTCCAGCATAACATAGCTCTCCCGGGGTTGTGTCAAATGGGTTGCATTCATTTTCTTTTTTTAAAAATTTTCTTTTTATTTTTTTCAAAATTATGATTTTTTTTTTTTCTGTCAGTACCCTCATAAAATCTTGATTCCATGATGGAATCTCGAAATATATTTTTTACGTTATGAGATGGAGGAAAAATATGTATTGTATATTATTTTTTGGACTTAAATAACTTTCTGATATTTAATACACGAATAATTTTTATTATGTATACTGGTTAATATATAATAAAAATATATAATTTATTGCGATGAAAAATAAGTTAAATGATTAAAATTTTTTATAAAAATATTATAGAAATTAGTTAAATGAGTCAACATAATATTAGGAAAAAAAACATAATAAATACTTTTTCAAATACTTAAGTCAATATTTTATAAATGATTAAATATTCAAAGAAAAAAAATTATGAAATACATAAAACATATGACTTAAAATTTATCTAAGTCTAATTTTTACTATATATTTATTTTTTTAATATACAATTTTTTAGTCTCCAAAAAAAAAATTATCGGGTTTAATCCCTAAAAGGTATTGTATTAATTGTTTTTAAATTTTTATTCGTTCACTTTTATGTTTAAATATGTGGAATAACTCTTTGAACTTGATTGTTTTGATTTTAGTCCTTAAATATGAATAAAACAACAAGGACAAAACTCAGTATAGTCAACATTTTGCAAGAACTATTTAACATGGACAAAAATATAGCGAGACTAAAGTCAAATAAGGACCAAAAGTGAAAATCTTATTTTTTTTAAGGATTAAAATCACACAAGAATAAAACATTGCCATAAATTAAATTTAGAAGCCCAACAAGAAATTATATAAGATCAATACAATAAAAGAACACTTGAAGCACTAGACAATATCACTAAATCACACACACAATAACAATATATAGGATTTTCACAAAAGTAAAACATAAAAGTGTATCATATGACTTATCAACATAGAATCTAATCATATAAAACATCTGAGTTTATGATCTTGATTTGTCATTACAAGATTAAAAAAATGAAATATGTTATGAAAATAAATCTAAATAACCATTTACAAGATTGTGTTGATCATTCTCCTTTAATTTGACTTATTTTGATATTAATTAATAAAATGGTCTGAAGAATATTTTGTGTTATTTAATAAGTAGCAGTAGAAGCTGCTTTTGGAACATACAGAAGATCTAATTTCTTTAAGCAGAAGCTTTAAAATCAATTATTCGGTTTTGGGTGGAAGAAATAGGTGAATTAGTGGAAAATGCGTTGTATAAGGTATGGGTTGGTGGCATTCCTAGTAGGAGCATGTGCTGAGAGAGGATTGGACACTGAAAATCAGACATAATAAGTCACATGAAAACTGAAACACCTGAATCTCAATCTTTGTTCCTTAACCAAATTCTTATGTCACATATCCTGCATGCTTCACTGCCTCTCATAATCCGTCAGCATACACCACTGATACACATTTACTGAAAAAGCCTGAGTCTACGATCATTTTATAATAGGTTCGTTGGATCTGGAACTCATGAAAATAATTAAAAATCTTCATTAGAGTGTTAAGGGTTGTGCATGCATGTGGAACTTGCTGCTAAAGTGGGACCTGAGCACCCATGCACATGGCTCCCACACACAACCAGAATCAGAATCTCTCTATATAATCACTTCACTCCTCCTCTAAACCCTGTGTCGTACACCTCCACCATAACCACGCCAACCATCCATGACTGCTTCAACTCACTTTCCTGTCACTCTCATCTTCCTATTTTTCTCTCACTTTCTTAAAGGTGCCAATCATATCTCTATATACAACTTCTACAATTTCATCACATTCATTTTATTTTATTTCTCTTCTATTGTTTTCTCATCCTTCGTAACACAATTCGCTTCATACAACATTTTTCTTATGAAATTATAATGACTCATGCGTATGCATATAGATTTAAATCACAGTTTTAAATTTCTGTGGGAGTCGCTAAATCAATTACAATTTTCAATGTTAAAAAAAAATCTGACTAATGCAGGCAGGCATAATGATAATGCCACATAATAGTTGGCGGACAAAGAAAACCTTAATGTTAAGAATATTGAAGTTTTTGAACTATTATACTTACAAAATTAAATCGAAGATGGTACAGAAAAAAATTTCATAAAAATTTTAAGAATATGAAATATTGTTAAAATCTACGTGGGGAAATATTAATTTCTTCATAAAAATTATTTTTTCTATAAAATAGATTATTTTATCCATAGAAGTAAATTATTTAAAAAAATAATTTTGATTTATACCTCAATTAATTTTAACTTATAATATTGTATATAAATAATTATGAAAAAAAATAACGCAACTTATATGATCTATTTGTAACTTTTTTTTTTTTAATTTATCCAGGGTCAAATTCTGCGACATTTACAATTGTAAACAAGTGTAGCTACCCGGTTTGGCCAGGGATTTTGTCCGGCGCCGGAACGCCTCAACTCGCCACCACCGGCTTTGCCCTGCAACCCGCCCAGTCCAAAGCATTCGCCGTCCCCACCAAATGGTCCGGCCGCCTCTGGGGCCGAACCCTCTGCTCCACGGACTCCACCGGGAAATTCTCCTGCTTCACCGGAGACTGCGGCTCCTCCGCCGTGGAATGCGACGGTGGGGGCGCCGCCCCGCCTGCCACGCTGGCGGAGTTCACCTTGAACGGGGGCGGCGGACTTGATTTCTACGACGTCAGTGTGGTGGACGGCTACAACCTCCCCATGCTGGTTGAGGCACAGGGCAGCGGCGGGAACTGCACCGCGACGGGGTGCGTGGCGGACTTGAACGGAGGGTGTCCAGCGGAACTGAAGTTGAAGACGGCGGCGAGTGGGGAAGGCGTGGCGTGCAAGAGCGCGTGTGAAGCCTTTGGGGATCCACGGTATTGTTGTAGTGGGCCCTACGCGACCCCTCAGACATGCAAGGCGAGCTCTTACTCGCAGTTGTTCAAGAGCTCGTGCCCACGCGCCTATAGCTTCGCATACGATGATGCCACCAGCACCTTCACTTGTGCCTCTGCGGATTACCGCATCACCTTCTGTCCCTCCTCCACCAAAAGGTATAATAAATTCATTATTTTTTCCCTTATTAAAAATGATTCTTGATTTGAAAATGATTTATTTTTTAAATTAGTGATTAGAAAATGCGAATAAAAGTTTTAAATATTTAATGTAGGACGAAATATATTCGTAACACTAGTAAATATAATTTTTAGTTCTTCCATCATCATGCCTAACTTTTATATGGTTAATGTTTTCTTTAAAAAGACGTATTTTTTTTAATAATCTGGCATAGTCTTATTCAATGATTATAAATTTGATTTCAAGACAGAAAATAAAGACTTTTTTAAGAAAATTGATTAGAAATATAAAGCTACAAGAAGAATGTGGAGTGCTTTATAGGGTTTGTTTGATGGGATATGTGATGTTTGTTTCTTAAGATGGAAGCATGGTATTGAAAGGTGTGTGCATGATAAATAAATTTGAGGGCAAGAGACATTGTGTTGAAATTCTGTTTCTTTGTGTCTTCCTCTCTAAAGAATGAATAACTAAAATAAATATTTTTGTTATGCAGTTCCATCAAATCAGGAAATGGGAAATTCCCAGTGGCAGTAGATTTCTCAGTAGGCCAGGCTTATGGTGACAAGTCACCCAAGCTCATGCTAGTAGCTATTGCCACTGTTTCATTAACAATATGGTGGCAACTCAATTAGAGACTCCCTCTCTCTCTAACTCACATTATGGACAATGGCAACCATAGTTTCCACTAATCATCAATTTCTCAAATTTGCAAGTTTCATACCACAGTGCATGAGGAGAGAAACTTGAGGTTCAGACACACATATATAATCAGCGGCAGGGCCAAGATTGTAACACAGCTTCAACAAATCAACACAACTTTTGTCTTTTTTTGTCACACTCATCACGTTTGGATGATTGGGAGGAATATAGAAATTGCAATCATCACTCCGCCCACAACCAGAATTAGGATTTTAAATCGGATTTTTGTCATAGGGCTATGTTTTGTATAGTTGCTTTCTTTGTTGCCTAGCTAATGCAATTGTATAGTTACGATTAGGGAGTGATTGAAGTAAGAATTGTGGTGCATTGCATCATGCTTTTCATAGTTTCCGACGACAATATTGTCTTCCATCTATTGGCAAAAACGTTCCAACAGCATGAACAGGGCACTCTCCCAATTAAAATATTGACGAGGAGTATCTAAGGTTTAGGGATGAAGTATTTACGAAGGAAAACAGTTACATGTTCTAAAATGTTATGTCCTTTAGGAGGCTAAAATAACACCAAATGTTTTTTTACATTGAGTAATAGCTGATTAGATTTTAATGGTTTTTACGTTGAGCAATAGTTGATCAAACTCAAATGTTTTTTTTATACACTGAGTAATAACCAATATCATTCTAAAATTGACTTGAAGTTTATATAAATAAGTTTGTCGAATAGCTAATATCTCAGAAAACGAATTAAGTTAACTTAATTATTTACTATTCAAGAACGTGTCAATTATTTAAGTCTTACATAATTTTATTTGTACTCTCTCTTTTCCACTTTGCACTTTACTGTTTTTGTTTCTAATTTTCAGAATATATAAAAAAAAGCTAAAAGAGAAAAAATTGCAAAAGGAGCTCCCTTTTTTCCCCTCTGGTCCATACAAGGCAGATAAACTACTTCTCAAAAGTTCCTGTTTGTGGGCTTCAAGCACGTTAATTATGGGCTTAGTGAAAATATTGATTTGTCACAAAAACTCATACAATTAGCCCACAAATTTGCCCCAGCATATCTCCATTTCAACGTTCACGTGGATCAACCCCAAACTCATCTACTTAAATAAATATCACTAATTAATAGTTCCAAAGTTTATCCACAATTTCTTTCTCATTGATCATAAAGACTATAATTAAACCCAAATTTTTTTTGTACATTACTTTATTACCAACTTTTACCTTTACACGGAGTCACTTGCAGCTGTCCTTAGTTTCTGATGCATGCAACTTATCGCATATTATCAAAACGGAAAATATACGTGTAATTAAACTTATATATATATATATATAATATTATTTTGAGTATTTCAAAAGCAACAAGACACTGATTTAGTTTTCTCACTTTTAAATGGTTTATATACTATAACTCTCTGTATATCTTTAAAAGTGAACAGTAAAAGTGGTAAATATTACCTGCAAAATATTATGAGACTCATTTGGACCTTTTGTGCATGCTGTCTTAGAATATCCAGTAACTTCACATGCTTTTTATTGCATTATTAATGTTTTTTTCTTTTTAATTCTAGAGATGACTCATATTTTTACCTTTTTTATACCGTTCTTCTTTTCTATTCATTCAAGTTTGGAATTGTGGTTAGAGACGATGCGAGGATTTATTTTTCGATTATGGAGAGATGAATGAATTTGACAGTGTAAATCAAATTACTGAAATTCTAAATTTTAACATTTGATTTGAAAAGCTTGAAACGTTAGAGTAAAAACCTCTTTAGAGAAGAATTAATGATATTTAGAATTGTTTGATAAGGTAATAAAAGAAAAAATCCATGCAACTTTTTCCATATCCCGGGTTTTTGCTTTTTTCGCTTTCCATTTCCTTCCTTTGACCCTGCTTTTCATCTTTTACGTTGGTTTCTTTTTTTTTATCATTTAATATTATATGCAATAGAAACCTTTTCACATTTGTTCTTCACCGTCGACCCCATGTACATTTGAACATGCATATAAATAAAAGCAAATTGTGTATCCCTAACGCTAGATTAACGAGGCTAAACAAAAGAATGAATATGAAAAGCATTTTTGGCTTTTGGTATGAAACATGCTGATCTGCTGCTGATGCAAATCTTTATTAAAGAATGAAGAGTGCATGGAAAACCAGAAGAAAAGGGGTGTGACGACGATGACGATAAAATAAAGTTAAAAAAGAAGAAGAAAGAAAGAAATCTTATCCACATCACTACTTTACACGACATGTAAGCGAATCATGGAAGGATGAATACGTCGACACTGTCGTTAAATTCAACTATCGGATGCTACCAAAAGCTGCGAGAAGAGTCTTCTTATATTGAAAATTCCTTTATAAGCTTTAAGAGGTTATCATATTTATTCAACTATATATTTCAGTCAAAATTAAATTATAATTACGTAGTCCTTTCTCATAATATTCCACTTACGTTTCCTCCTTTTCAGACCACTTTTTTGCTACGTGGGTGCATTATGCAGTAAGAATTGGATTGGAACAGTTAACTATAGATATCTCCGACCTTTGCGAGCCACATACTAAAAACAAGAAGATGGATTAGGTTTAATATAGAGAGTGGTTTGTGTTGTGTGATTGCGGCTGTAATTTAAGATAGTTTGGTGACAGAAATGAGAGAATGAGTAAGAGGTTACTTATGTCTCAATCGTTATCCACTCATATTTCAATTTAACCACGTCATTTTTGGCGTTTTCCACACATCAAACACTGACTTTCACATGTCTATAGACCACTTTCTGAGACAAATTGCAGGTAAGATTTGGTGTCAGTGACCTCAAAAAGGTTCAAGAAAGGAAGTTTCAAAAATATGTCAATAAAAATATTATGTAATATTTTCGCATGCTCATTTAAATAATTAAATATGTTAGTTTTGTACCATATTTAGAACTTCTTTTACGCAAATGTCTCGTTTAAGATACCATTTTATCGGAACATGTCTATTGGACATGACAAGTTTTCTTAGAAATAATCTTTGTATGTCTTGTACTACACATTTACTTAAAATTAAAAATTATTTTATTGACAAAAATAAAAATTTCTTTAATTTTCTATCATTGAAGTAAATTTATAGAGTGGTTTACATATGATGTAGCATTGTAGGAGATGTTTTCTATTTTCGTTAATAAATTAATATTTTTATGGCCCTTAGTCTTGGGCTAAGTTAATTTTTATAATTAATTATTCGTAGTTAATGAAATAAATTAAGATTTTTGGAAAACAAGTAACAAGATAACAACAATTTAGGAACATACTTATTTAATAACTGGACTTTTGGTCCATTGGATTTTGATTAGTAAATTAATTTTGTTATCGACAATAATTATATCCTTAGTAAATCCTTATAGTATTAAAATCTGCAAAATAACTATCTACATAATTAATTACTATTAAAATTAATTTAAGATTGAATATAATTAATTTATTGGATATGATTGATAAATTATTATTTTAATTGATGAAATGATTAAAAGTATCTATTATTTTAAAATTAAAATTAAAATAACAAAATAAATTATTATTATTATTATTAATATTTTATAAATTTATTTTAATTATTATTATTATTATTAATATTTTATAAATTTATTTTAATTATTATTATTATTATTATTAATATTTTATAAATTTATTTTAATTATTATTATTATTATTATTATTAATATTTTATAAATTTATTTTAATTATTATTTTTATTTTTATCATTTTACAATTTTATTATTTGTATTATTGTAGTTATTATTTTAATTATTATTTATAATTATTTATATTTATTTTATTATAATATAAATATATATTAATAAATTATTAAGTTAATTATATTAAAAAGTATGATAAATGGTTCCTTGCCCTCGCAAATTTTCTCTTTCAGAAAAGAAAAAAATACTATAGATGTTTGAGATTTGTTTTTTATTTACTTTTTATTTTTCGAATTTCAGACTTTCCTGTGCATCCTGTGCATTTTCCCGATGTGAAGCTTTCCGCCAAAACAAACACACCCTTAGTCTCTAAACAATATATTTTTGAGACAAAATATTTAATTTTTTATTTTTAAGAGATTATTTGTTTGGTTTGGGAAACTAAGACCGAATTTACTTAAAATAAGGAATAAAAACATAACTAAATCTTTTGTTAATTAACGTATCGTCATTTTTTTGATATGTTATAAGTATACACCCTAAAATTTTATTGATTCAGGGAAATTAAATTTTAGATTTCAATTGATAAATAATTCACTACGCCACCTAATTTCAAATGCTAGCATGAGGAGGGGAGAAAAGGTGAAATTTGATCCTACATCTCTACAGTCATTTACGACTTTTGATTAAAATTTATATAAATGATTTAATTAATGCTCACAATTTACTTTCAATTTATAGGTTTTAAAAAAGAAAATATTTTTTTTTGGTAGTTTGTCTTTTAATATTTTTATTCAACAAAAGGAAAAATGTTAACAAGATGATAGTATTTTTTTTCCAAATATTATCATATATAGAATTATAAAAGATCAATTAATTTAATTTTGGTAAAATATGTGTTTAGTACAAAAAATATTGAAATGTTTTCTTTCTTTATTATAATAAAAAATAACATTCTTATTTTCAATTCCATTTTCTTAAATTCTCTTAGATATGCACTTAGAGGTATCTTATGAAAATCTAAGTGTCTTTATTCTTATATAAAAGCTAATGTTAATAATTATTATACATTTATTTGAGTCCCACACACCATGACCATGTTAATAATTTTATTCCACATAATTTCCTAATAAGAGAAACTAATTTTATCTTCCACCTTCCTAAATTCTTTGTTATTTTATTTATGATAGGTTTTCAAATTGTTTCATTCCTTTTATTAGCTCCAATAGATAGGTAAAAAGAAAAAAGATAATATTTCACAATTAAATTTATCTGTCATGTAGTTTCATAATTTATTATGAAAGTTTAAAAAAAAAGACTTTTCTGAAAGTTTATTTTAAATAACAGACTATTTCATAACATTTCATCTATCTATCTATATATATATATATATATATATATATTAGTTCATGGACCTTAAATACATATATTTTGACAAAGTTCTTTTATGCTTAATTGTAAGTGTTTTCTTTAAATTAAAATAAATGGAAAAATGTAAAAAAAATGGATCATATTTACATAAAAAATAATAAAATACAATAAATTAAAGTAACACAATATTTTTTCTCAAATTATGTTTTATTTTAATTTAAAAAAATGAAATAATCGTGGATGGAAAAAACTAATAGAAAAAGGTCAATTTTAGACATGAAGTTCTTCTCTTCTCGTATTATAACTATACACATCTTGATTCAGAAAAATAAGTTCAGTTTATACAATACTCCTCCTTAATAGTGGTTATATAATTGAAAATTTCAAAGGTTACCCCTCCTTTAATACGGGGTCACCTTAGTTTAAATTTTGGCAACTAAAATCACATGTCTTCATGAGGACCAATTTTAAGTTCTTCTCTTCTCTTCTCATATTATAACCATAAGAAGCAGTACTCATGTATTGATTCACAAAAATAAGTTCATTTTATACAATTCTCTCCATTAATAGCGGTTGTGTGGTTGGAAATTTCAGAGGTTACTCCTCCTTTAACAACACTTATTTTCGTGCTTCTTATATGTTCGTCTCATTATACTGAGTTCATCGTTATACTCCAGGTGACAAACTCTACATCCTGCAAAAGAGAGGATGTTATGACGTATCGTAACCAAAAGAGGGGAAGAGGAGGGAAGGAAGAAGAAGAAGCATGAGAAAAGGTGAGTGAGACATAAATTATTTATGAAGAAAACCCAGAGTGTACATGGATGAAATCGTCGAAGTACAAATGTTTCCTTTTTTGATTTGTCTTTCCAAGAAACATGATCCTTAATCATCCAAGACAATAACTTTAGCACTGTAAAGCATCAATAGTCATTGTTAATATGATAATCGTCCAAGAACATACTTTTAATACTATAAAAAGATAATAATGTATGTTAATATGTTTTGCCAAAAAAATTAGAACACAAGAATACTTGTATTATCCATTGAGAAAAATAATATTGACAAACCTAGGAATACTTGCAAAAACATGATTCACAACCAAACCAAGATGTCATTGTCTTCGTCGTATGACTTTAACCAATCTGTATATGAGAGGATAGAGATGTGACATGTGGGTTAGAACAAATAAAAAGAGAGTGATGGAAAAAGACGAAAACTTTACTGAAAAGTTTAAACCATCATTCTGATGGACATTCAAATCTAAGTTTGTTGATCCAGAGACCCGAATGCGAGATTAACGTATGAAGGAAGGGATGCAAAGAAAGGAGTGCGAACTGAAGATGGGTTTGAGAGTTTTACAGAAACTTTTAGAGAGAGAAGGAGAGGGAGAGAGGGAGAGAGAGAGAGAGAGAAAAGTGCGTAAAAGATAGCGAATTGAAGACGGAAGATTAGAAGGCAAAGATAGGTTTGAGGGTTTTTTATACGATCTGTATCTAAAATCAACAGGAAATACCAACAAACAGTATGTGTGCAATATTGTTCATATAAGTTCTTTAAATAAAATCATTTTCTATAACAACAACTAAGGAATAACGAAAAGTATTATAACAATTAGTATTTGATCCTTCTTCTGAATCTCTGATATCACTTGGAAATGAGAATCACAATAAGCAATGATGCTGGAAGAAATTAGAATAGCAGATGAGAAAATGAAGAACTCAATACCTGAAGTTTGTAAATGATGTGATAAGTATAGTTGATAAAATAATTTTTTGAATGATAAAATTATAATTAAAATTAATTTAAAATTGAATATAATTAATTTATTGGATATGATTGATAAATTATTGTTTTAATTGATGAAATTATTAAAAGTATCTATTATTTTGAAATTAAAATTAAAATAAAAACTAAATTAATAATAATAATATTATTATTATTTTATAAATTTATTTTTATTTTTATCATTTTATTATTTGTATTATTATAATTATTATTATTATCTTTAATTAATATTTATAATTATTTATAATTATTTTATTATAATATAAATATATATGAATAAATTATTAAGTTAATTATATTAAAAAGTATGATAAATGGTTCCTTGCCCTCACAAATCTTTTCTTTTAGAAAAAAATACTGTAGATGTTTGAGATTTGTTTTTTATTCACTTTTTTATTTTTCGAATTTCAGACTTTCCTGTGCATTTTCGGGGTGTGAAGCTTTTCATCCGCAGAAACAAACCCACTCTTAGTCTCTAAACAATTTATTTTAGTGACAAAATATTTAATTTTTTATTTGTTTGGTTTGGGAAATTAAGACCGAATTTACTTAAAATAAAGAATAAAAACATAACTAAGTCTTTTGTTAATTAACATATAGTCATTTCTTTGATATGTTATAAGTATAAACCCTAAAAGTTTATTGATCCACGGAAATTAAATTTTAGATTTCAATTGATAAATAATTCACTATGCCACCTAATTTCAAATGCTAGCATGAGGAGGGGAGAAAAGGTAAAATTTGATCCTACATCTCTACAGTCATTTTCGACTTTTGATTAAAATCTATATAAATGATTTAATTAATGCTCACAATTTACTTTCAATTTATAGGTTTTAAAAAAGAAAATAAATATTTTTTTTTGTAGTTTGTCTTTTAATATTTTTATTCAACAAAAGGAAAAATGTTAACAAGATGATAGTATTTTTTTTCAAATATTATCATATATAGAATTATAAAAGGTTAATTAATTTAATTTTGGTAAAATATGGGTTTAGTACAAAAAATATTGAAATGTTTTCTTTCTTTATTATAATAAAAAATAACATTCTCATGTTCAATTCCATTTTTTTTAAATTCTCTTAGATATGCACTTAGAGGTATCTAATGAAAATCTAAGTGTCTTTAATCTTATATAAAAGCTAATGTTGATAATTATTATAGATTTATTTGAGTCCCACACACCATGACCATGTTAATAATTTTATTCCACATAATTTCCTAATAAGAGAAACTAATTTTATCTTCCACCTCCCTAAATTCTTTGTTATTTTATTCATGATAGGTTTTCAAATTGTTTCCTTCCTTTTATTAGCTCTAATAGATAGGTAAAAAGAAAAAGATAATATTTCACAATTAAATTTATCTATCATGTAGTTTCATGATTTATTATGAAAGTTTCAAAAAAGGACTTTTATGAAAGTTTATTTTAAATAAGAGACCATTTTATAACATTTCATAATATATATATATATATATATATATATATATATATATATATATATATATATATATATATATATATTACAATGTATTTTGACAAAATTCTTTTAAGTTTAATTGTAAGTGTTTTCACTAAATTGAAATAAATGGAATAATGTAAAAAAAGATCGAATCATATTCACATAAAAAAATAATAAAATGCAATAATAGTGGATAAATTAAAGTAACACAGTATTCTTTTCTCAAATTATGTTTTATTTTAAGTTAAAAAAATGAAATAATTGTGGATGGAAAAAACTAATAAAAACGAGTCTATTATAACTATAGGAAGAATTACTCACCTTTTGATTGGAAAAAATAAGTGCAGTTTATACCATACTCCTCATTAATAGTAGTTATATAGTTGAAAATTTCAAAGGTTACCCCTCTTTTAATATCGGGTCACTTTAGTTTAAGTTTTGACAACTAAAGTCACATCTATTCATGAGGACCAATTTTAAGTTCTTCTTTTCTCATATTATAACCATAAGAAGCAATACTCATGGATTGATTCACAAAAGTAAGTTCATTTTATATCATTCTCTCCATTAATAGTGGTTGTATGGTTGTAAATTTCAGAGGTTACCCCTCCTTTAACAACACTTGTTCTGGTGTGTTCTTATATGTTGAAGCATTACTCTCTGTTGTCTCATTATACTGAGTTCATCGTTATATTCCAGGTGACAAACTCTACATCCTGCAAAAGAGAGGATGTTATGACATATCGTAACCAAAAGAGGGGAAGACAAGGGAAGGAAGAAGAAGCATGAGAAAACATGAGTGAGACATTAATTATTTATGAATAAAACCCAGAGTGTACATGGATGAAATTGTCAAAGTACAAATGTTTTCTTTTTTTATTTGTGTTTCCAAGAAATATGATCCTTAATCGTACAAGATGACAACTTTCACATCGTAAAGTATCAATAGTCATTGTTAATATAATAATCGTCCAAGAACACACTTTTAATACTATAAAAAGATAATAGTGTATGTTAATATGTTTTGCCAAAAAAATTAGAAGACGAGAATACTTGTATTAACCATTGAGAAAAACAATATTGACAAACCCAGGAATTCTTACAAAAACATGATTCACAACCAAACCAAGATGTCATTGTCTTCGTCCTACGACTTTAACGCCAATCTGCATATGAGAGGATAGATACGTGACATGTGGGTTAGAACAAATAAAAAGAGGGAGTGATGGCAAAAGACAAAAACTTTACCAGAAAGTTTAAATCATCATTCTGATGGACATTCAAACCTAAGTTCGTTGATCCAGAGACCCGAATGCGAGATTAATGTATGAAGGAAGGGATGTAAGGAAAGGAGCACAAATTGAAGATGGGTCTGAAGGTTTTACAAAAATTTTTAGAGAGAGAAAGAGAAGTGTGTAAAAGAGAGTGAACTGAAAATGGGAGATTAGAGGGCCAAGATAGGTTTGAGGGTTTTACAGAAACTTTTGGAGAAAGAGAAAAGACACTTTCATTATTTTGAATTTTGAATGCTTTTGAAATTTTTGAATGTCATGTGTCACAAATGTGAGCTTCCACCATTTGATAGTTTTTTATTGACATGTGTGGTAAAATTTTGTTTTATTTTATCTTTTTGTGTTTTTTTGTGAAGGAGATAAGTTGCAAAAGTTTCTGTTTGTGCTCCCTTTAATTGTTATAGTTATAAATATAATTTTTACATTTTGCTAATAAGTATTTTTCAACAAGTTGTGTCACCTACAAATTAAAGAATTCTAATTTTTGTTTTGTCCTTGCCAACTTTGTACTCAAAAAATAATTTCTTTTAAAGATACTTCTTTCATCATACCACTAACTTCCTTGCCAACAATTATGTGAATAAGAATGGAGCCAATAGATCTCCCTATCCCAATCGTGTTTCCATTTTAAACTCAGTAATTAGATTTTCATTAACTAATATCGACATTAAATTTGATTTTAGACATCCCTTTATCCAACCTACCCACTTTAGTCAAAACTCATTCTATCTAACATATATATATATATATATATATAAAAAAATCACAATTTACACAATCATATGCCTTTTAGCAGTTAACTTTAAACACTAAACGTTATTTTCTTTACACCAAGTTATAATAGTTTCTTCACTCATCCAAAAACCTAAATTTTAAACAAAATTAAATTGATTGTATTAATATTTTTTTTTCTGATTGTAATAAAAAAATTTCAATTCTACTAATCTCATAATTTACCATTTTTTTCATGTATAAATTTAAATGACATATTTATTCGTTACGTCATAATTTTCAACTAGAGTTTTCAATGTTGGTATAGTTCTCCTATCTATATGTAGATGTTTACATTTTTACAATTCCATACATATTGTCTTTCAATTCTCGTACAAATTATTGGCACCATTAAGGGGAATGTAGTGGCAAACACAATATTCATCTTGCTCCCCTGCTTGTGGGCATGATCTTTGTTTTATGGTTATGCAAGTATATTTTTACGTGGACGAAAAATAAAACAACTTATCTTTTAAAGTAGTCGAGGAACCAATTAATAAGCATGCAAAAAAGCTGAATTTCTCTTGTATTTATTTTGTTCGATTTGTTAGTGTCTAACTTTTTATTATTTGACTAAATGTCAGCGTGGAACTTAGACGGTGGATCACAGAGGTACCAGTTGTGCAATAGGAAATAGAGAATTAATGCTTCTGGTAAAGGCAAATTGGCTTAATATGATCCACTCTTATAAAAGAATATATCAAAAGAAATGTGGCAACGACATCACAGGGAGGCCTCCAGACATTTCTATTTATATATTATGAGAATTATTGTTAAAAATGTAAGAGAAGAGATAAAGATAGAGCAACAGATATAATCAAGATGGTAATTAAAGAGGACCAGTTCACTCCAAATTGTTAATGAATAAGGTTAACTTGTTTATTTTTCCAAAAGTTCTAAAAAAATATATTAATCACCATTATTTAGGGGTGAATTCATAAAAATTAAAAAGTATAAAATAAGATTGATGATGGTAAAATATTTTAGAAAAGGAAGTAAATAGAGTTTTAATGATAAAGATTAGATATTTTATCAAACAATTTGGGATGGGATGGGATGGAATAGAGATTTGATATTATTAGGTTCATTTCTCTTTCAATAATTCTTGAGAGGATTATACTAATAAACAAAATTATTATAATTAATACACAAATAACTCCTTATAAATACACAAAAACACTTTTTATTATTCTTCTTATTCTCAAAAGAGATTAAAAACTTAAATATTCTTTTGTGTCAATTTTAATTATGGATCTATAGAAGACATTAATAAAAAAGATTACTCTTCCAAACAAGATAAACAATTTAAACTTCCTTACAAGTAATTTGTTTCACAAAATGAGAAATACGAAGTTATCACACTACCATTATAAAAAATAATAAGAATTCTTATATAAAAGTTGTAAGCAGTATCGTAAAACTAAATAAGCTTGTTGTGTTTTTCTTATATATTTGTAGTGTGTTTATATGTAACAATTCTTTGAACAATTTTTTTTAATATTGTTATTCTTTAAAAATACATTTATACAAAGATATCTCGATTTTCTTTATTTGGTACTATTGTCTCTTATAAAATATTTTGTTTTCTAAACATGGACTATTTAAAGATAGGAAGAAAATAATTATTTATTTTCTTTTATTTTAAAGTAGCAATTCATTTTGTATAAATTTTATGAAAATATGTGATCAACTTATTTGAACAATAGTAAAAACGTTAGACCATATGAGTTAATATAAAATAATCACTGTTAGAGAAAAGAAAACTTTTTACATAAAAAATGTGAATCATGATAGCTATTCTATTCATTTTCTAGTGTAAAAGTTAAAAATGGAAGATTAACATTCATGTTTTGAGAAAATGCGAATAAAATGAAATATATATAGGATAGAGATTTAACCCTTTAATGTTCAAAAGTTAAGGAAGAAATACCGTAATTTTGTTAAATATTTTATTTTATGATAAAAGGAAAGCATTGAGCTTTAAAAAATAAGAATGAAAGCCAAATCACACATAAAGAGCTATACCATCTATCCTTATTCGATTCAGGAAACTCTTTCACATGGTTTTGGTTGCCATTGACTAGTTTTAAACAATGACTTTGAATGTGTGGATAAGAAACATTGCTGACATGGCATACTAGTGAGTGGTTATAGTTTCCTTTTCTAGTTTAAAACCAAAGTGACCTAATTAAGAAGGCTTGGCACCACCCAACATAAAACCATGTTGCATGTTCGTCGTAATATCTGTTGTCTTGTCTTCTCGAAGGTATAATGAATCATCAAACGGACACGTAGGGTTCTTTACCTTGCATGAATGCATACAAGAAAAACGTGTTAGACGACACGTGGTGCATTTTTATGCCGCCCTACCAATTATATGTCAACACCACACTATTGGTTTTTCATAATATTTCTCATTCAATTTAACTTTTTTCCCCTCTCATCACTTTCTTTTTCTGCCAAACAAGTATTTGCAATATTGTTTTTCTTAAAATGGAAAGTCATGTTTAATCGTTCAAAAAGGAAAAAAGCTAAAAAAGTGAATTTTCATGTGATTTAAAAGAAACAAAAAATACTTCAGGAAATATAGGGTCTGAAAGAAATAGTTCATCTTTCTTTTACACTATCAAATCAAATTTATTGGTAATATCTCTTCCTTTTTCTAGAAAAAGCCAAAGGAAAGGAATCTCTTCTCCAGCTCAAATCTAATTAAGTCATTTTAATAATACTATCATTTGATTTGTTAGTTTTAAATTAGTTTGGTTTATTATTTAATTGTGTTTTGGAAATTTTTAACTACACAAATTAAAAATTTACTCTAACATTGCTAAAATCAGAGTGAACCAAATGAAAGATTAGACGTAGAATTTTATTCTATTTGGTTAAATTGATTCAAGACTGGGAACTGATATTTAATGAATTTTTGATAAAAAATATGTATAAATTTTAGTATAATTAAAATTAATATATATATATATATATATATATATATATATATATATATATAATATGTTGGATTTTTTATATAAGGACAAATGGAGAGATTCAACACTGATAAATGATGAGTGATTTATTAAGATAATATATAATTACTTTCAACTCAAAATCTTAAAGGGTAGGTGTTTATATTTTTTATAATTTAATTTTTTTATTTTTACTTGATATAAAATTTTTAATCTATATTTAAATTTTTAACATTATATATATATATATATATATATTATTTTATTTTTAAAGAGAAAAATGATAATTATTACATTAGTATTAGTATAGATCTTAGCAATTGTGTCAAACACAAAAGTGAAAAAAGTATAAGACTATAATTTTTTTGTTGACTAGTGTGTGAACCTAAAATGAGGACTCAACATTGGAAACGTGTAACAACATTTTTATTTGACATTGAAAATGTTTTAAGAAAAAGAAAATCAAAGCCATCAAATGTATTTTATTATCTCAGAGTTAAAAGTATTTTATTATCTCAGAGTTAAAAGTGTTGTCTGAGTGTCAAAAGATAAGTTTAGCTATGGTGACACTAATACATTATCAATATAGGTTCATTGTATTTAATATGTGAAATTATAAGAAGAAGTCAATTTTGTGAGATTGAGTTAGATTTAAATTTTACATTCTTAATATACTATAAAAAATTCAAGCCCCTAAGCATTTGTATCGTCCATTGTCATTACTTAGATGTTAATCATCCCACTCATTTCATTTTACTTTATGAATAGTTTAATTTTCTCAATTTTTTAGGATAATTGCTTTTTATTAAGAATTTAAAATGTTTTATAATAAAATATATTTTTTGAACAAGTAAGTTTTAAAAAATTGAAAAATTGAAAATTTATGAGAATACTATATTTTTTTTAATGGCTATGACTCTAAAAGGCATCATTATGGCATCATACAAGACGTGGGAGACTAAACCAAAATCCATGTAAATCAAGAAAACCTATATTGTAACAAACCAAACCTATTTCGAAAAATTCAAGACGAATACAATAAGAAAGTTTCTCAAACCAAACAATTTTTTTCATAAAATCCATCCAAACTTGCAAGTCTATCAACATACTCACAGTCAAACAATATTAATCACGGACTACCAATAATATTAGGATTCTTAAAAGAATTGACCACCAACATATATCGTTTTCAATCACCAAGTAGATCAACCTTTAACTACAATTATTTCAATTGCAAGCATGACTTCCATCAATTTCGCCTTCAAGGCAATATCAATGTAAATATAAGAAAAAAAAAAACTCCAATACACTTACTCTACTTACTCTAAAATTTCCTAAACAAGCAACAAAATCAAAGTTTTTCAAAAGTAGAATCATTTACATTACATTTAACAAACCCAATATAAGACCATTTTCAAATAACCATCATAATCTTAGGAGTAGGATCAACATGTATATTAATATTAAACTTAATCATCACAAAATTGTCAATGTTAACATTCATCACCTCTTTAGATAAATTTTCAGTCATACGAATCTCAGGCATAATCAAGTGTTGAGACAAAATGGAAGTTATAAGATTGTCAAACTTATAAGAATTCCTTATGTTCCAAATACCTCACACAACATGAACAATATCTATCAATCCAATATCACAAATATATATGATTTCATACATGCTTCACCTACAAAATAGAAAACATAAAGCGATAATTGCTAACATAATTAAGAATACCTTGTTATCAATTCCATAACAGAACCACCACTTTACAATCAAAGAATAGATGTTGAGAAGACTCTTGAAACTACAAACAAAACATATATTTATCCCAATTTTCTGTATATTATCATCCAAAAGGAGTACGTTCAAAATTAATTTCCATAATACCAAAGATCAAACAAGATGAAAACAAGTATTCCAAAATCTTTTCAACCAAGGATGATCTTCCTCATTCATGTGAAAAATTTATTGCTTAACAACTTTTCGAGATGGGTAACCATAATTAGTTTAAGTCTACATCATTTCAACAAAATTATCATTGATAACATAGTCTTTTGAGATAGCCTACAACCAAGGCAATCTTAAACTCGCAGAGGAAGGAATGAACTAATCCCCACCCCATATGTCAACAACCTTAGTAGCAAAAAGATTAATAGATACGCTATTTGAAATATAAAGCAAATGAGCTAAAGATATACTAGAACATTAAACATCATTCTAGAAATTAATAGATTTTCCATTACAGATCCGTAAGTAAAATTTATTGGTAATGCTAAATTTACCTACAAATTTTATTTGAATGTAATAATCAATAAGTAAATTAAAAATTTCTTATAGTAGGTTTTATACCATATGTAATAGTTGATGAAGCATGTCTAGGCTGAATCTTATTATCTTAAGTGATAAATTTATGTCTCATCAAAACATCCCAACTCAAATAATTATAAAATAAAATCTCAAGTTAATATAGGAGATGAAGCCTGATTCTCTTTACTCAAACTAATTACAGCAAGACCACCTTCAATTTTAGAAATGCATAAAGTATGCCATTTAACCATGACTAAAACTCTTGAAGTGGAATCTCTAATCCAAATAAAATTTTGAATTCATCTTTCAATTTTTCTAAGCACATCAATTGGTCATCTAAAAATTCAACAATACCACCAATTATATAATTGAGTAATTGAATCTTTCTCATGATACTTAACATTCTACTTTTTCATTTTTGCAAATGCATCTTAATTTTTTACATAACAAGTATTTCTATTTAAGAATACCTTTTAAAATAGTAATTTTGTTAAAAAAGAAGAGATTTTCAAATTATACTATTTCAACACTCCATATATCAATAAAAATGACTACTATAGATTTTAATTAAAAAAATTATTGAAAACTAATGAAAAATAGTCACACCATCATTCGGTATTAAAACTATGATAAACATCAACTATAAATGATCTCAACAATATCAATGATAAAATAATTCTTACCAATGTCCACTAAAAAACTTTCACTTATATCAACTAAAAAAATAGAGTCTTTGCCGTTGATAAAACTTCCTAGGTAATATCTATAAACGAATACTCCTAACAATGTTGGTCAAGAAAACTATTAATAAGGTTGGTTGAAAAATAACATTAATCGTTATTAGTAAAAAAACAACCTTAAATGACATTTAACTAAAAATAATATTTTATGTTAATTGAAAAATTGTGTATGACTTAAAAAAAAACACTTTTGATGTTGAAAAAAATTTTCTAACTAATATCAATTGAAAAATGTTGACATAAAGTAATATTGAAGATGACAAGTGCTGATATGAAAAATGAAATATCAATTTTATAAAGAAGAAAATGTATATGCTTTTTAAAATTCTTACTTGTTTTATTTGTTTTATTTAAGTGAATTTAAAATTATTTAGCTTTAAGTAATTAAACTCCACTCCTAAAATCTTAATATTTCAAATTCTCTTTTCAAAACATATTTTATCATAAAATATTTGAAATTTTATATAAAAATAATTATACTAAAAATATATCATACCAAAGCTAGATATTTGTTTAATCCATTGTTTAGGCATGCATGAAGTCCTCTTAGACCAATTGTGTTAGCAAACTCTTGTGACAAATCCTTTTTTGAAATAGTGAGTATTTATTAGAAATTTAAGTATGACTTAAAAGTTCCATACAAATTACAAAGTTTAGTACATATAAAAAAAAAGAAACCTAGAAATACACAATCTTAAGGTTTTGAGATTAGAAGTGGTGTCATGATGTCTTTTATGATTTACCCATAATCTATTGGTTCAAAATCTTCCAATGTTCCCTCTAGAGGAAAATCTAGTGAAAGTAATGGATGGGAAAAGATGACATTCGAATAAAAACTAAGAATGATTTTGTTGAAACAATTTCTAACGATTTATATGTTCGTAACTTGAAAAGTAAGTTATTTAATTAGAAAAGGACTACACTATCACCAATAACAAATATGCTTGTGAAATATATGATCCTATCACAGGTGTTATTTTTGTTCTAAAAATAAGCTCAAATCAAATTTTTCCTTTAAATATTGAAAGCATTCAATCTAATTTAGTGACCTAATAAAAATATCCTTTTAGCTTTGGCATTATCTTATGAGCATTTAAATTTTGGAGGATTAAATTTTGGAGGATTAAAGTTCGTAAATAGAAAGTAATGGTAACAAGTATTTCCACACATTTTTTGTTCATTCTTTAGTTCATGAAGAATGTGTTGTTAACAAACAAATCGATCTTAATTTCCTAACGAAAAGTCATAAAAAAACAAAGAATATTTGGAGTTGGTTTATTTAAAGTTATGTGGCCAAATAAAAACATTTATCCAATAGAGATAAAAGAGTAAATAGTCTTTTCAGTAGAACAAGGATTGATATATTTCAATCTTTAATACAATAAAAAAAAACAGTCTTAATACAAAAACTTTAATTTTGTTAGTTTTGTTTGAACTCCATCAATGGTTGAAGTTATTGAGCACGTGTTTGATTTTTAGTAATTGTCACATTTGTTTATTAAAGAGAAAATTAATATTAATATACAATTAACCTTGAAGGGAGCCACTAAGAATTTTAAATTTATAAAAAGAAAAAAAAAACAAAGTTTAAAAGGGTCCCTCAAGGTTAATTGCATTAGTATTCATTTTTTCTTTAATAAACACATGTGGCAATTACTAAAGATCAAACATGCGCTCGATTACCTTAACTATTAATCGAATTTAACAAATGATAAATAATTATTATGGAGAATCATTAGCAATTATGTTAGAGTAATTAATATGATATGATTATGTTATTCCATGTACTTTATATATAGAGCTTTTTCTTTCATCAAAAGATATAAGAAAATATATACATTTTCACTCTTCTCATATCCTTTGTTCTTTTTCATTCATGTCTATTCATTTCTTTATTTTTATACCATGTGGTTAATATGATATCTTTGTTATGGTATCAGAGCTCTCTAACCGAGAGAGCTCCACTGTGCCAACTCTAATTTTGTTCTACGCCACTCTGATTTTGTTCCATTTACAAGAGTTCATCATCTGTAATGGCTTCAAAAGTACCATTATTTTTAGTAACAAATATAACTACTTTGTCCTTGGATAATCTACCAATAAATCTCCTGAATGATTCTTCTAATATATATTATGGTTCCTTCAACAAAAATTCTCAAAATTCTCAAACCAAGAGATGGATCAAGGATGACAAGCATTATAATAGTAAGACATGCACACATTGTGGTAGAAGAGGTCACACAATTGATGAATGTCATCGCTTATATGGTTTTCCACCAAAACTACAAAAGGAGAAATTTTTTTGTTAACAATGCCACTACAATTAAAAAGGCAAATGAGAGTTAGACACTTACAAACAAAAAGGAATCTCAGCAGTCTTCTAGTTTTAGTTTGAACAAAGAATAACATAACTCTCTCCTGTCTCTTCTTCAGCAATCTCAATCTCAGTTAGCTGTAAACCCTAGCACTGAACATCATAACATTTCCAATACATCCACAAGTATCATCTGTAATCTACAATCAATACCAAAATCTGTCCTTTAGATCTTAGATTCAGGTGTCACTAATCATATTAGTTAATCTCTAGAAAATTTTGCTACATATAGAATTATCCCTGATGTTCCTATCAAGTTACCTAACGAAACTACAGTTTATGTAAACATTAAAGACACTATCATATTTTCTACTACATTCATTCTGCATAATTTCCTATACATACTAGGATTTAACTTCATTCTCATTTCAGTATCTCAATTATCCATACAATCTGATTGTTTCATTAAATTTACTGATCAAATATGTGAAATACAGAAAAATCACACTATGAGGATGATTGGTTTTGCTAAGATGCACGCGGACTTTATGTTCTTGAAAATCCTAAGGGACCAAGAAAACACTTTTCCCCAGCTTCAATTTCAATAAATTAAGTGTCTGTTAATAAGGTGGATGATTGACATTTTAGACTAGGTCACCTGTCTAAAGACAAATTATCTGTATTGTCAACAAAGTTTGATTACATTTCTAGCAAAACATGTAATGATTTTTGTCAAATATGTCCTTTTGCTAAACAAAAATGACTTTCATTTCCTATAAGCACTTCTTCAAGCAATAAAACTTTTTATTTGATTTATTACATATGGATATTTGGGGACCATTAGCCATTACTTCTGTAGATGGACATAGATATTTTTTGACTGTTGTGGACGATTTTTCTAGGCATACTTGGATTGCTTTTCTGAAAACTAAATCAAAAGTACAGGGCTGCATTAAATCTTTCATTACTTTGGTTGAAACTCAATTTTCTACTACTGTCAAATGCATTAGGTTTGATCAAGGACCTGAATTTAATTTGCATCAATTTTACTCTCTCAATGACATAGAACATCAAATGTCTTGTGTTGAAACTACACAATAAAATGGAGTGGTAGAGAGAAAACATCAACACATTTTAAACATTACTAGGGCTCTTATTTTTCAAAGTAACTTGTCTAAATTATTTTGGAACTTTGCAGCCTCTCATGTTGTTTTTTCTGATTAATAGATTGCCTAGTAAGGTTTTCTATAACAAAAGTCCTTATGATATTTTGTATGACTCTTCTCTTGATTTAACTTTTCTTAAAGTCTTTGGTTGTGAAGCTTTTGCATCAAATTTGGCTCATAATAGGACAAAACTTGATCCTCAGGCTAGACAGTGTGTTTATTTAGGTCATAAACCAGGGATCAAGAGTTCACTTCTTTATGATTTACAAACCATAGTGTTTTTTATCTAGAAATGTTTCTCTCAATGAAAATAATTTTCCTTTTAAGCATGTTGTCAGTCATACAGATAATGAAAATTTTGTCATGCCACATTTTCCTGATTATCAAGACACTAATCTATCTTTCCTCACCTCCTCCTCACCACTACAAAACCAACAAACACCATATATTGTCCCACAACAAAATTATTCCTCTCCCACTTTCACAGCTCTTGATAACCCTGTTTCTCCTATTAAGAAAATCCACTAGAAGCACCAAACCTCCTGCTTACCTCAAGGATTTTCATTGCAATGTAGTTGTGGGCATAGAGAGCAAAAATTTCTCTTTAGTTAAATATCCTATTTTTAGTTTTGTTAATTATTCAAAAAATTTTGACAATCATAAGCATTTTGCAATTAGTATCTTTTCCATTGTAGAATCCAAAACTTATGCATAGGCAGTGAAACATGAGAATTGGAGGAAAGCCATGGAGGATGAGATTAATGTTTTAGTTCAAACTGGAACCTGGGAGTTTGCTGACCTTCCGATTGAAAAACAAACAGTGGGATGCAAATGGGTATATAAGACTAAACACAAGGCTGATTGCTCGATTAAGAGGTTCAAGGCTAGACTAGTAGCCAAGGGATTCACACAACAAGAAGGCATTGATTTTAGATAAACTTTTTCTCCAATGACTAAAATCATTACTGTAAGGCTCTTATTGGCCATTGCAACCACTAAAAATTGGCTCCTTGAACAACTTGATGTCAACAATACTTTTTTACATGGAGATCTTCATGAAGAAGTCTATATGGAGGTTCCTACTTCCTCCAAAACCTGGTCAAGTCTGCAAGTTGAGAAAATCTCTTTATAGTTTTAGACAAGCTAGTAAACAGTGGTATGAAAAAAGTTATCTACAATTCTTATAGCTTCGGGTTATACCCAATCACAGTCTCATCATTTTTCTTTATTCACTAAACAATCTGCTACTGGTGCATTCACTGTCATCCTTGTCTATGTTGATGATATGATTTTGATAGGAAATGATGCTCAAGAGATTGCTTTGGTCAAGTCTCAACTTGATCACTTATTCAAAATTAAGGATCTTGGTCAATTGAAATTTTTTCTTGGATTGGAAGTTGCTAGATCAAGAAAGGGAATTTTCCTTAACCAAAGGAAATACACTTTAGAGCTTCTAGAGGCTGCAGGTTGTTAGGATGCAAACCTTTTAACACTCCTATGAATCCTCAAATAAAGCTCCATTCCAAGGAGAGTCCTCTTCTTGAAGACATTTCCATGTATCGACAACTTATTAGACAACTCATCTATCTTACCAACACTAGGACCGACATTTGTTTTGCTGTCAATCATCTCTCACAATTCTTATCAGCTCCTACAATGGCTCATTACCAAGCAACACTCAGGGTTCTTTGTTATCTCAAAGCTAATCCTGGTCGGGGCCTCTTCTTTCCTAGTGATTTTCCTTTATAACTGAAAGGTTTTTGTGACTCAGATTGGGCATCATGCCCTGAAACTCGCCGCTCTGTTACCGGCTTCTACATTTTTTTTGGTGATTCATTAATCTCTTAGCGACCTAAGAAGCAAAACACAGTTTCACGATCCTCCTCTGAGGCTGAATATCGTGCTTTGGCATCGACAACATGTGAACTTCAATGGTTGTCTTATTTGCTTTGTGATTTACGTATTGTTCCTTAGGCCACTGCATTCTTTTTTGTGACAAAAAGTTTGCCTTACATTTAACTGCCAATCTTGTATTTAATGAACGTAGCAAATATATTGAAAACGATTACCATGTGGTTAGAGAAAAGGTTCGTGATGGTGTTCTTCGTTTGCTCCCTATCAACACTAAGTCACAGGTTGTTGACATTTGTACAAAACCTCTCATACTCTCATACCCAAGTTGTTTTTACATCTGCTGTCCAAGATGGGTTTAATTGATCTCTATGCTCCATCTTCAAGGGGGTAACAAATGATAAATAATTATTATGTGAAAATCATTAGTGATCCTATTGATAAATAATTATTATGGGAGAATCATTAGGGATTCTGGTAGAGTATATAAACAAATAATAAATAATTATTATATGATTATGTTATTCCATGTATTCTATATATAGAGCATTTTCTTTCATCAAAAGATATAAGAAAATATATACATTTTCACTCTTCTCAAATCCTTTGTTCTTTTTCATTCATTTTTATTCATTTCATTGTTTTCATACCATGTAGTTAATATGATATCTTTGTTACAGTTCACACCAAACTAGTGGAATTAATTTTTTTTTACTAAGACTATTTTTCTTAATCTTATTGCATTAAAAACAAAATATTTTAATATTTCTTTTATTGAACCGACTATTTCTCCAAGGAAAAAAATATTTAATTACTTTCATTGACAATTATTATAAGAAAATATGAGTCATGTTTTATAGGGTAAGTCTGAAGCCTTTGATTCTAAAGTAGGAGTTGGAAAAGAATCAGGAAAGGCCTTTAAAATTGTTCAAAGATTATGATGGAGAATATTGCTCAAATGAGTTTGATGTTTTTTCGTGAAAAACGTGACGTCAAAATAGAGCTTACAATTGTTTATACTTCACAACAAAATGGTCTACTATATTGGAAAAATAGAAAATTCTTAGCATGATGAGGAGTTTGCTAGCATAAGGACGAGTTCCAAAAACATTTTGACTAAAAGCTATAAATTAGAGTGTTCACGTTTGAAAGAGAAGCTTAACTTTTATTGTTCTAAACATGATACCTAAGGAGGCTCGGAGTGGAATGAAACTGGATGTAGATTGTTTTATAATTTTTGGGTTGTTGCTTATGACCACATTCCACATCAAAAGAGAAAAAAAGGTTGGTGACAAGGGATAAAAATACATATTTCTTGGTGTTAGTGAGCAATCAAAAGTATATAAATTATATAATCCCATCACAAAAATGATTGTTATTAATTGTGATGTGGTGTTTAATAAGGATCAATTTTGGAATTGGGATGCAGGTAAAGTTAAACAACAACTACAAATTGATTTTGATGGTGACAATGATTTTGGTGAAGGGAGACAACAACCAATTATGCAAATACAAAGTGAGCAACAAAGGATGTCCTCTACGAAAGAGGACACATGTATGAATGGAGAATTTTATGGTAAAGGAAATTAATGAGGAGGAAATCACTCATTTTACTTTGTTTTCATATTATGATCATACAATTTTTAAGATTGTAGACAAAGAAGAAAAATGGAAAAAAACAACAAATGATGTAATCAATTCCATTGAAAAAAATAATACTTGGGAGCTATATGATCTCCTCAAAGGTCAAATAACCATTAATGTAAAATGAGTTTTCCAAACAAATTTAAGTGAAGATGGTGGAATGGATAAGTATAAAATCACATTGGTAGAAAAAGGATATAATAAATGGTACATGGTTGATTAAACAAAAGTATTTTCTCTAATTGCAAGACATGATTCAATTTTATTGGTGGTTGCATTAGGTGTACAAATTCCTTGTCAATCTTCCAATTATATATTAAATCAATATTCCTGCATAAATATTTAAAAGAACAAGCATTTATTGATCAACCTCGTGAATATGTTAACATTGGACATGAAAATAATGTTTATAGATTGAAGAAAGCTCTTTATGGGCTAAAGTAAGCCCTAAAGGCCTAGTATAATCACATTGAGACTTATTTTCTAAATATTGGATTTGTGAAATGTCTTTACGAGCACACATTAGACAAAGGAAAAATATTTATAATATGCTTATATATTGATGATCTTATATTTACTAGATATTTTTGTGTTTCCATGTTTAGCAAATTCAAGAAGTCTATGATGAATAAATTTGAAATGTCTAATATGGGTTTGATGTAATTATTTTTTGGCATAGAAATGATTTAATTAGAATATGGATTTTTTTTGTCACAAAAGAAATATGTAAGAGAAATTTTGAACTGATCTCAAATGAAGGATTTAATGTACTCCAATTAAATGTGGTACAAAGATTATGATGAAAAGAAGGTTGAACACATATCTTTTAAGCAAACTTTGGAGTAGTATATCACAAGAAATGTGAAAAATGTGATTTGATCGAATTTACAAACATTGACTGTGCAAGTGATCTAGATGATACAAAAAGTACCTCTAGTTTTATCTTTATGCTTGGAACATGGGTGTTCTGGTACATCCAATATAATCCTACATCGTTTAGGAGTCGAGGCCAAGGTCAGTTTAAATACACCTTCCTCCCTTCACCCACTAAGGTGTCTTTTCAGGACAAAACCGTGACGGAGCAACCGAGCTTCAAAGCGGACAATATCTATCTCAGACGCAGGTGATTAATCCTAACAATTTGTCACCGATCTAATTGTTAAAAAATTTTAGTCCTATATGAAAGGAGCAATTATAATTTTCACTATTAATCCAATCAAATAGAACCACTTTTATAAAATCAAAGACATTAATATTATTAGGAAATACTTTAAACCTTCATAAATGAAGGAGAGGGCCATTAAAAAGATATGAATTTGATAAAAAAATGTTGGTTAATATTGAAGCAGTGTAAGTTTCAAGAAGAAGTAATAAGAGTTTAGATTGAGAAATGGAAGTTAAGATAAAGTATTTGCAGTTTCAAGAAGTGATAAACAATGTAAAATAATAAGATATTAGAGATTAAATAGAGATTAAGATAAAGTACAATTATGACAATAGAAGATTAAAATTCTATTTCTATGAGAACACGTGAACAAAATTATTTTAAGACTATGCATAATTTATATGTTGTGATAGATAATACATTTTCAGTCTTAGATGATATATAATTTAAAAAGGTTGCTGATAAAAAAAAACAATTTAAAAAAATTATAATTATCAAGAGGTGATTTTGCGAAGATATGGAGTAAAGTGTATCATCTCTATACGTCAAATTGCTGCTCAAAGTAAAAGATACTATATTATCTTATATTTAGAAAAACAGTTGTTAAAATGTCATAATGCACAATGATGATAGACGAATCTACTCGCAAACCAATTTAACAATCTATCCATACTGATTTTTTTATAATTCTATTCAAATTTTGTAAAATTTGTTATATGTCTTAAAGTACTCTAAGTATGTAACTTGGACTTATCTTTTTATATTCCTCTATCTAAAACACTATTGTTTGTAACAATCTTTGTTATTTTTTTAGAAGTGAGTACAACATCTTAATAAAAATGTAAAAAACAATATTTGAGTTTCTTTGCAACATGTATTAAAATTATTTGTTAGTGAAATTTGAAAATTTTCTAGAAGTCGGTGTAATTTAAGTGATTGAGTTGAATCCAAATAAATTTCTTTGTCCCTCTTTTTCCCTTTCAAGATGAAGTATATATCCAAAAATTCTTATAAAGAAAAAAAGTCTTTAAATGTAAATAACTAGAAAACAAAAATTCAATCCTCTTTTTATATTTTTTGCAGAAACAAGAAATAAAAGTTTTAGAAAGAAATAATAATAGTTTCGAGAAAATAGACATAAGAAAATGAAAAAGTTAAGAGTTCACAAAGAAATAAAATAAACATAAGTGCAGTAGTATTTAACAAAATGTAAAATTATATTAAAAGACAAGTGATAACATATTACTAACAATTATTTTTGTGTGAGACATGCCCCATGAATGGTAGGTAGCAGTTTCAATAAAAAAAAAATACTTTATAAATTTTATATTAATTATCATTATAAACATATTTATAAGATAACATATTTAAATATAAATTATGTCAAAATTTATAAAGACACCTAAAAAAAGGGTTTGAAGACAAATAGACACTAACTCATTGGAATACCTAACAGGGTATGGAAAATGGTGTACAAGTCACTTCAAGAACTTCCACCATATTTAGTAACCTCTCATCCACTACCAACCCATCCAGATCACCAATCTTTTTTGGTGTTTTTAACTAACGCCAACTGTTTAACTTCTTTTATTTTAAATCTTTTTAAATTCGGACTTATTATGACGATGCTTTAATATTTAATAGTAGTACCGGATTTGATTATTAATAAAATTATAATAACAATCAAATAATATATATGATTATATTAAACTATAATGTCATAGTTATATGATGCTAAAATTAAAATAAATTTTAAAAAAATATAATTAAATAGAAAATATTATTTTTTAATAATATTTATTGATGATAATAATAAATTTATATATAGAATATAAAGAAAGTAGTAAGTATTCGAGTTTATATATTTATTTCTTAAGAAAAAAGTAAAACAATACACTGTTAAATATTTTTAATTAAATTGCTTTAGATAGATTTGATTAGTTTTTGAGTTCTTTTGCAGATTGATTTTATAGTATTTTTTTTTTCAACTAATTACATAATCAGGTCATTTTATCTAATACTCCCATTGGGTTTAACTTTTATAACAAAACTTGTTTCTCTCTCTATTCTATTAGCTTAAGCACTAACTAATAGAAAAAACTAAGAAATAAGAAAATGAGGAAATAAACATAAAGATGAGTAAGTGAGGTGGAAATTTGACGTCACCCTTTCCCTTCATTCATCTCAATCTTATATATATCCACCCATGAGCTAGCATTTAGATTCCCCCAACACCACTCCTTGCCTCTTTCATCGCACAAAAAGAGAGTGATCATAACACTTAACCACTTTTCATTTCTAGCATTGCAATCAACCCATTTTCTTCTAATGTCTCCCTTCTCACATTCTTCTCATCAATCCATCGTTTTCCTACTTATCGTTGCTTTCATAGGTACACATGCCATTTCAAATTAAGTAAATGGTTGCCTTAGCTTTCAACATGTAGATTATCTGAATTTTTAGTATTAAGTGGAAAAATATTTTTTCAGTTAAAAATGTTATTTGACAAAACGAACCAACCCTCTGACAAAGGTTGCTCTGTTTTTGCGGCACGCAGGGGTGGGAGTTTCGGCGACAACATTCACATTCGTCAACAAATGCGACCACACAGTGTGGCCGGGGATTCTAGGAAAACCAGACCTCGGAACATCAGGTTTCGAGCTCAAAAGGGGAAGCACGCGCACCTTCGACGCGCCACCGGGTTGGTCGGGGCGTTTCTGGGGCAGAACCGGTTGTCAGTTTGACGACTCGGGCCATGGGACCTGCGCCACCGGCGACTGCGGCTCCGGTGGGGTGCTCTGCAACGGAAACGGCGCCACGCCGCCTGCCACGCTCGCCGAGTTCACGCTCGGGTCTGGGTCGCCGGACTACTACGACGTGAGCCTTGTTGACGGCTACAACCTCCCGATGATGGTGGACGCCAGCGGCGGCTCCGGGTCGTGCGCCACCACCGGTTGCGGGGCGGACCTAAACCGACGGTGCCCATCTGAGCTGAGGGTGGAAGGCGGCGACGCGTGCCAGAGCGCGTGCCGCGCGTTCGGGAAACCGGAGTTTTGCTGCAGCGGCGCGTTTAATTCACCGTCGGCGTGCGCGCCTTCGATGTACTCGGAGATTTTTAAGAGCGCGTGCCCCAAATCTTATAGCTACGCGTTTGATGATGCTACAAGCACTTTTACGTGCACCGATGCCGATTACACTGTCACATTTTGTCCCTCTTCTTCTCCAAGGTACACTCTTCTTCTTCTTCTTCTTATTCTTTAATTATTTAGGCTGAACAATTTCTGAATTTTCAACACCCATAATCCAAAATATTAAAAAGATAAAAAATTTAATACACCCTTCCAAAATAAATTAAAATGCGTATTCTTTGGATTAAACAGTATGAATATTCTGAATATCTTTAATCCTAATTGTCAAAAAATGCAAGTGGGGAGAATTTAGAAAAATCTAGCTTTTTTGTTTTATGAAAATAAAATATTAAGGCAAGTGAAATTGTGGGGTGTTTGCAGTTTGAAGTCTTTGATGGAATCGGGGCCAGGATCATCAGTAGAACAGGCAGCAGTAGCTACTACTTCATGGATAGCCAATTTGGCTACAGGAGATTCCACCAGAAGCCAACCACTTTCACCTTCCAACTCTGCATTTTTTGTTTCTGTCACTTTCATTCTTTCCTATTTAGTCTCATAGACTCTGTGTGTCCCTTTCAGAATGATATCTTCCTTCTTTTAAGGGACACACACGCAAGTAGGATCATCAATTAATTGGTGTAAAAATCCATCATGATTGTTGAAATCCATGTAAATTACAGGCATTTTAATAATCTTTCGGCCTTTGTTCTTCTGTCGTTTTTTATTTTTTGGTTTGTGTGGTGGATGTTGTTGATTTGAAAATAATGAGAAGTGGGGTGAGGGAATGAAGGTGATACCCCACATGTAAAGAAGAAAGTGGTGATTTGAATTAAATGGTAGTAGTGGGAGTAGTACGTAGGAATTGAGCCCTATTACCATTTTTCTGACTCACTCTTAGTAACGAATTACCAGAAAGACATTACAAAGAAAATAATCAAAAGGCAAAGGTCACACATGCATCACTCATCTCTTTCTAAACCAAGTAACCTAGCAAAACCTCATTCACAACAATGCAAATTTCAACAAAATGACAATATATAAAAAGTATAACACATACCAAACTCAAACTTAAATGATTATCCTCCTATTACGACAACCTTGTTAATCAGTGAACACTCTCTAATCTAATCATAATCCTTATACCAATAACATCCTTCAATTTCTCAACAACCTTGACAAAATAAAAATCAAAAGCCAGTGACTAATAATTGGTGAATGGAAGATGGTGACTAATAGCCCTGTGGAAGTAAAATTTAAATTTTATTTGAGTCTTTATCAATGGTAAAGCAGATGGAAGATATTTGTAGATTTATGAGAAATGTAATTTGGGTGGAGTGGTGCTTTTAATCTGAGTTGAATGATTAGTTGATTAGATTAATCTATCCTTGTGAGAAGTAACAGTGTGTTAAAACCTTGAAGGATATGATAATTATCGACACAATTGGTAGAATAATGAGTTTCCAAATACAAAGGAATCCAAGATACATTCTTTTCACTGTTTAGGTGACCAAAAGGGAAAGGTCACAAATTGAGGTTCTATATTTAAGCTAATTTTTAAACAACCATACAAATTACTAATAAATTTAAAATCAACAAATATACTAAACAGTGTATATATGAGCAATAACACTCAGGTATAGGTATTCTTTAAACACAAATATAAATAGGGTCTCCATTAATGAAGATGGTTAAAAGATATTTTTGGTAGTGATAAAGTCTTGAAGTACTTATAATAAAAATTGAAAGTCAGAAATCAAATGATTGATGCCATGAGCAAGTGTTATAAAATGTCGGTCAAATAATTTAGGTATAATTTGTAAATTCTCTATGTTGGTTGATGAAGTCACGTCACATGTGTTTTCCTTTAAAGCTTTGAAATTGATTTAGCGCAAATAATTAAGTGAGCAATGAATTGAATTGATTATAAAAATCCAAGTACCAAATCAACTTCGATTTAGGTCAACTAGGTCATGAGACTCCACTTTAGGTATTAGTATTTTAACCCATGTGCATATTATACAAAATTATTTAATTATATAAATTGAAATTATTTTATTATATTTTATTAAATAAAATTTATATATATTAATAGATACTTACAAAATAAATAATTTTTTCAATATTTATTTAGTAATGGAACGTGAAGGAGAACGAAAACAAACTACTTAAATATTGTAAGTTGCTCTAATTTCTTTTTGTCCGATACGATCTTTCTTATACTATGCCTCTGCTTTTTATGTCATCCTATTGTCATGTTGTTGTCTACTACACTATTTTAGTTTTATTTTTTTTATCCTTCTTTAAGATTTTATGAATTTAACAAATATTCATAGATACTCTTGGATCTTCATAAATATTTACAAGTTTTTTACATAGTCGTTTAAGGAATGCTCATATGCACATGAAAAAGTATATGGTAAATTTTAATCTAACTAAAAGTTTATGAGAGTTACCTGCACAGGTTCCATTTATTGTCATTTCGTATTTAATAGCAAGTTTGTAAAAGAAAATTTATTGCAAACAGTTTTAACTATTAAATATTTAGTAAATAATTAACAGCTAAATTCTATTGATATTGTTGTAAATAGTTCACCTTTACTATATCCAACCGCAAAATAGGAAAAGAAGAGAGTGTAAACGTCCCAATTTTATTTTTTTGTTGAAGGTAAAATGAAGAAAAGAAAATAAAAAGTGACAATCATGTAATTAAAAAGGAAAAGACAGATAAAAGAAAATATGATAGAAAGAAAAAGAAAAAACATATATGTTCTTTGTCCAATAAATAAGGGTCAATAACTTGCAAAAAATATTCTATAAGTGAACGAGGACAAATTTTGATGTCATGAAGTTTGGTATCTCAACTAGAATTGACAAACTCAATCCCACACAAGAAAACAGAATTGAAAATTGAATAGCATAGAGACAAAGAAAATTCTGTTCATGCTTCTTCAGTTGTAAGCTACTTTCAAAATAAAGCATATTTTGCACTTCGTTTTGAGTGATAAAGTTATCATTATGGATAAAGTTATACGTCAGATTAATTTTAACACTTATTGATCCCACATATATTGCAATTGGATCACTATCATCATCATCATCATCGTGAGTTTTATTTGCATGTAGTTCCTTTTTTTGTACAGTATGTGTGTTGCTTTAACAAATTCACCTAATCAACACGTCCCAAAACTTTTCGTTCTTTGGCATTCTATTGGTGAAATGTGCATGAGGTGAAAGATGATGGAGAAATGCTTAACTTTGGTGTGCTTTCTATGTTCTATGTAGGAACATTTCAGACATGAATCTAGTTATGTATCTAGAAAGGAAACAAATATGCAATTTCACACATGAATGTAGTTTGTAGTTAACTTCTTTTTTTTTTTAAAAAAAAAAATTACAATTCCCAAGTGATGAAGAAATTGGGGTTTGTATGCAGAAGAAACAGTGATTTTTTCATGAATGTGGGGTTTGTGTAAAAGATGATAGACAATATAGTACAAAGGTAAGAAAAAAAACTCACTTTTATAGGTAGGGTTTTGGGCCAGAAATAAGATTACAATTAAAGGACAAATTCTTCCTGCACCCTAATATCTTCTTCCTGCACCTTAATATAAATTTTTAATTCTACAACTGACACTATCCGGTTCATATAGGAAAAAAAATAAGAACCGGATGGCACCCCCATCCGGTTCACATTTCAAAATAAAATGACAACCGGATGACACCCCCATCCGGTTGTCATTTAAAAAAAATTCATTTTATTTGGAAATGACAACCGGATGGCATACTCATCCGGTTGTCATTTTGATTTTGAAATGACAACCGGATGGTGCTGCCATCCGGTTCTCATTTCCAAATCAAAATGACCCATCCGGTTCTCATATATCAAATCGGAAAATTGTTCTGTTCGTCGTCGACAACGCCTAAACCCCAAATCAAATACTCTAATCAGCAATATCACTTACTAATTGCTAATAAACACCAAAAATTACTTACTTATTGCTTGTTTTAAGGATTAATCAAAGATTTGGAAACAGATGTTAAAATAAAACCCGGATGGGATGCCATCCGGTTTTCTTTTTTTTACGTTATGAACCGGATGGGTGTGCTGGGGTATTTATGGAATTAAAATATTTGTATTAGGGTGCAGGAAGCGTGTATTAGGGTGCACGAAGAATTTGTCAATAATAGTCCATTCTTTGTAGGTTTACTTTCCAATTTCAACTTTTCAATATTCAGTTGTACACTAAAAGATAGTGTGAACAACTCTGTCTCTCTCTCTTTATTATGCATAGTCTAATTGGGAAACACCTCTTACTGAACATAACCTAAGTTAGAACTCGGGAAAACATAATGTTTTAGGGAAGAAAAAAAACATAAAGTTCAAGGATTTTGATATATGCGCGCTAAATAACTAAATTGTAGGGCTTTGTTGGATGAAGATTTTAAATGATTATATATATATATATATATATATATATATATATATATATATATATTAATTAGCGGCTCAAGATTTTAGGAGGTCTAAAATGAATTGAAAAAATAAGGTTTTTTTAAATTAATAAAATAATTAAAATTATGATATTTTTATCTATTAATAAGTATTGAAATAATCAGTAATTCTCATCACCTTATAGGTAATAGGGACCTACTCATTACTTAAGTGAGTAAACAGAATTCCATACTAGATATCATAGATACATATAGAATTCTGTGGAAAGCCGTATTCGATGAAAGTCGTATGTACGGCTTGGAGGGAGATCTTTCATATCTTTCGAGATCCACCCTACAATATGGTGCCAAAAAGCCAAAATAAATTATTTTAGCCCTTCTAAAAGTTATAAAAAAACAGATTCCTTATTTCACGCTCATGTCACGAAGAGGTACTGCAGAAGAAAAAACCGCAAAATCCGATCCAATTTATCGTAATTGATTAGTTTATTTGTAGGTAAAAATCTTTTTGTACTTGATATTTTGCCTTTGTATTATTTGTAATACATATATTTATCTTTTTTAAGTATGAATTTGGGGAAAAGATATTGACTATAAAAAGATATGGACTAACGCTAGTATACTAATTTTAAAGAAAGACTTATTATTTAATCTCTAAAGATTCGCAAAGAATAAGAAAATTTATGTAGTAGTTGAGGTTGCAAAGGTGAATGTCATTACTTCTCTTCCTTTACATCCAGAAACTTTATAACCAAGAGTTAAATGGGTGCCTAACAATCCTGTTACGACTTCTGTAAAAGGGCGAACATGCTTCTAATTTATACTTATGTTCCTCCTCGTTAGCTAGTGAAAATATTAGTGGTACTCATAAGAAGCAAAGATGGTTCGTTGAATAATACTCCAAGTTTGAACTTGTTGTGGTAAGTTAACATGATAACTAACCAAGTTAAGAATTTTGAAAGATTTTACCCACTTATTTCAAACTTCCCAATGCTGGACCTAAAGGTAGCTTTAATCCCATTAAGGTAATGTTGGCAAAGGAAATGTCAATTATATTGAAAACAAATAAATTTCAAAGGTCACATCAAAAAGTTAGAGACAACCATGGAGGATTATCAACTCATGATCTATGATGAATATGTGTGTGACAGAGGATCATCAACTCATTATCTGTGATGAGTGTGTGTATGTATGGATGTGTGTGCCTACATGTGTGATTTTTTATTTTACTAGATAAAAACATGTAATCAAACAAAGAATTTAACCTAATTATAAGTTTACTATTTAATAAATTGTCTTAACTAGATATGTCAAGTATCACAAGCATATATGCCCAAAGTACAGAACCTCCTCCTCCAGTCTGATGAAGCATTGCATCAATTTCATCACCATCCTCCATTTCCAACTGCAAAAATGAGAGTTCTAGTCAAAACCAACAGCTCAAGAGTTGAGATGTAGAATCCATGAAGGAAACACAAACCTCATCAGGAGTTTGCTCAGCACGAAGGCGATGACCATCAAAGAGAAACACAACGGAGTTGAAGTCAAACTACTGTCGGTCACAATAAGCACTCATAAGCTTTTTTAATTGAGTGCTTCTCTTGATCTTGAAGAACACCTCGTTCCCATCCTACCACATTCAATTAACAATTAATAATTTTAAAAGAAAACATCAAATTTCAATTTTTACTCAAGCCCATAAATCCAAACCAAAACATGAACGGAGTCACCTAACAATAAAAACCCTAATTCAGTAAAAAAATTGATTAAAGAGGAGGCATACTTTCTCACATACTCATAATACAATAAACACTGCAAAACGATCTCAAACTCACCAGAGTGTAAAATATGAATATCTACGACCCTCAAGTAACATGATCTAATAGAAAAGCAAAACCCTAGAAATGAAAAAAAAATTAACGAACACAAGAACGTACCTGTCCCTTCACTTTAAGGTTAATGTGTGCTCCTTGCTCGTTGGGCTTCTTGCCTTCCTCATTGTTATTGTTGTTAACACCTGACATTTTGAACTCTCCCAGCAATATCTCTGTGTCTACTCTCTGTAATATTGTGGCTGCCAAACATGTCTTGTACAATTCCCTTAGATCCCTTCATATTTTATATTTTAAAAAAAATAAACCAGAGTAAAAGTGAAGGTTAAATAACAAATAGTGGATGATGGTTAAGTAATAGAGGGTGAATTTTTTTTAAACTATAACTATTTAAAAAATAAAGTAAGAAAAATATAGAGTAAACAAACACAGTAACTGATCCTAAGAGAAAAATAATATTTTTCTATAATAATATTATAAAGAAAAAGCATAATATAAATATAAATATATATATATATATATATATATATATATATATATATTTGTCGATCAGTGGCGGCTCAAGACTTTAGAAAGCCTACAGTGAATTGAAAAAATGAGGCCTTTTTTAAATTAATAAAATAATTAAAATTATGATATTTTTACTTAAAATTTATTTTTTGAACTTTTTATGATGCAAAATCATCTATTAAATTATCATAATTAATTTCATTTAAAATGTCTTTTTCAATAGACAATAAAATTAATCCAGTTAATCTTTGTTGAGACATGGTTGATCTTAAATAAGATTTTATTAGTTTATGTTTTGAAAAACTCATTTCAACTTAGCCAACTGATACTGAAATTGTTAACATTATTTTATATGCTATATATGCATCATTTGAAAAAGAATTTATTCTTTTTATATAATTAAGAATGTCAATTGGTTTATCATTTTCCAATCATATAATCTTCTTTTAAGATATTTAATTCTGAAAATAAATCTAAGCCATCAAGATCCAACAAATTATCATGTTTCAAATACTTTTAAAGGTTTAAGTATTTTTCTTTCAAAAGTACCCAACCCAATGGCTTTAATTTTTTAATACTAAATAAAAAACCAAAAATATCTTCATATATTTTAAATTATTCAAATCTATTTTACAGGGTGGTAATTGCTTCATCTATAATATATAAAAAATAATCAATTCTAAAGTATCTTGAGTATTTATCTTTTGTAAAATCTATATGAGTTATCCTAATAGGGTCTTTTTCTACTAATAAGTCTCTCAATTTGGTATCAATATCCTCCCATTAGCTTGGATCATATATATATTTTTAATATTAAAATTATTTTGCCTTGCAATTTTATTATCGTTATCCTAAGTTTTAGAATCAAAATTGTTATCCTGAGTTTTAGAATCAAAATTATTATCATGAGTTTGAGAATCAAAATTATTATTTTCGTTCACTACTTTATTATTGTCTTCATCTATATTTATATTATTATCTTCACCTATATTTATAGGTAAGTTCAACCCTTCTCTTTTTTTTGAAGTTTTGGATAACCTGATTTAAATCTTATAGTTGACATATTTGTATATTTTTATATAAAATTAAAAAAACTATAATATATATCACACTGAATATAACTTAGTTAAAAAGATAAAACCTAATTCTCAAGACAATGAACTTGATTGTGATATCTTGTCTTAAAGTCTCAAGTCTCCTACTACCTTTGGATTTTGGATCATGTCTTTTGGTAAGTCTTTAAATATAATTTAAATTTATAAATTTTAAATTTTATTCCTGGTATCCGAACAAATTATTTTAAGACTAATTAAAAAATAATGAAAAATAAAACAAAATTGAAATCAATTCATCAATCTCATATTATTTTTACCAATATTGACACACTCAAAAGAAGCAAAATAAACACAAACTAATCAATCAATCTACCGCTCTGAGTCTCCAAATAAAGACGCGTGTATAGTATAGAATGATGAAACAAATTTGAAATTGAAAACAAACAAATTGAAATAATATTATAGATGAACAAAGGAGGAGACAGAGGAAGGAAGGAGATAAGTGAAGAAGGAAGGAGAGAAGTGAAAGAGTCACATAATAAAAGGATATATAAAGAAATGATGTCCATAGGTTGGAATATAGGAAAGAGATAGAAGAAATTAAAAAGTTTTGATAGGTAGGATTACTGTTCAATATCTTTTTCAAAAAATATTATTAATTTATTATAAGAAAGTTTCAAGAATATTATCATTAAATAATATTTACAGTGAATATAAATTTAAAGTCATTAAATAATATTTATAGCATCAATGTAAACTTAAAGTCAGTTAAAATATTTTAAATTTGTAATTAAATTTTTTCAGTATAATTTTAAAATTAAATATTTTTTTATTTTATAATAATATATGAGTATTAAATTTATTTTAGGCCTAAACAGTTATTTTACCTGCTTGGGCCTTGATATATATATATATATATATATATATA
>Ga0209489_101308_pt1 | contig 50793 bp, 32 predicted proteins | sample SiratrowhiteBW_FD_187527 | JGI IMG/M metagenome (GOLD analysis project Ga0209489, IMG submission 187527) | Root nodule microbial communities of legume samples collected from California, USA - Siratro white BW (SPAdes) (version 2) | ecosystem: Host-associated > Plants > Roots > Nodule | place...
CAAAACCACAGTAATTGACAAATCATAAATGAGTTTTTGTCCAGCCATTTCATTGTAATTACCTGCAACACATATGCACAGCCCCCAATATATGTATGTCCACCTCCAACATCCGCCTGCAACGAAATCCATGTTTGATACAAACTTTGCACTAGATATTGGAACACAGTTGTTCCCCAATTGTAATTACAGAGTTCCCCTAAGTTATCTACAATACTAAAAATAACTTCCTAATAGGGGAATCCTGTGATTCCCTTTGAAGATCAACCACACATCCACCAATTCTAAGACCCAATAGTACACAAACGTCTAGTGTTGTAAAGGAAACCAAGTCAGACCTTATCATAAAACCTCCCCTCCTCTCAACCCATCTTGTGCATAACCCTGTCAGCAATTTCCTGCTGAGTTTGACTTTGCCTTCAAGCTCCATCAACCATGAAAAAGGAGTTCTGCCAATACAAGCATTATGTTCTTCGGTAAGCATTGTATTTGCAACTCCCAGATACGTTGTCCAACAACAATGTCGGACACATACACAGACCTACATACAAAAAATAAACAATTATACCAAAAAAGTACAACTTCTCAGGAATTTTAATCAATTAATATGGACTTTGAGCTGTTGTCATTGTTATGCTTGCATAACACATGTAAATAAACAAATTACGTCGTTACTCAATAGTACAATATAATGAACAAAAAAAAAACATAAACCCAGAACAAATCAAAAAACCATTCTTTCGCTATGTGTAGTTTTAGCACAAACACATTTGTTTGAGAGGTGAAAGCACTGAGTGGTTAGCTCAGTTCACATAAGTGGTTCGCTATGTGTAATTTTGGAACACACATTTGTTTGGGTGGTGAAAGCACTAAGTGGTTCGTTCAGTTCACATAAGTGGTTCGCTATTTGTAATTTTGGAACACACAGACTTGTTTGATGGGTGAAAGAACTAAGTGGTTCGCTCAGTTCAGATAAGTGGTTCGCTGTGTGTAGTTTTGGAACACACAGACTTGTCTGAGGGGTGAAAGCACTAAGTGGTTCGCTCAGTTGAAATAAGTGGTTTGCTATGTGTAGTTTTGGAACACACACACTTGTCTGATGTGTGAAAGAGCTAAGTGGTTCGCTCAGTTCACATAAGTGGTTCGCTATGTGTAGTTTTGGAACACACAGACTTGTCTGAGGGGTCAAAGCATTAAGTGGTTTGCTCAATTGAAATAAGTGGTTCGCTGTGTGTAGTTTTGGAACACACACACTTGTCTGATGGGTGAAAGAACTAAGTGGTTCGCTCAGTTCACATAAGTGGTTCGCTGTGTGTAATTTTAGAACACACAGACTTGTCTGAGGGGAGAAAGCACTAAGTGGTTCGTTCAGTTCACATAAGTGGTTCGCTGTGTGTAGGAACACACAGACTTGTCTGAGGGGTGAAATCACTAAGTGGTTTGTTCAGTTCACATAAGTGGTTCGCTGTGTGTAGATTTGGAACACACAGACTTGTCTGAGTGGTGAAAGCACTAAGTGGTTCGCTCTGTTGAAATAAGTGGTTCCCTGTGTGTAGTTTTGGAACACACAGACTTGTCTGAGGGGTGAAATCACTAAGTGGTTCGTTCAGTTCACATAAGTGGTTCGCTGTGTGTAGTTTAGGAACACACAGACTTGTCTGAGGGTTGAAATCACTAAGTGGTTCGTTCAGTTCATATAAGTGGTTCGCTGTGTGTAGATTTGGAACACACAGACTTGTCTGAGTGGTGAAAGCACTAAGTGGTTCGCTCTGTTGAAATAAGTGGTTCGCTGTGTGTAGTTTTGGAACACACAGACTTGTCTGAGGGGTGAAAGAACTAAGTGGTTCGCTCAGTTCAGATAAGTGGTTCGCTGTGTGTAGTTTAGAAACACACAGACTTGTTTGAGGGGTGAAAGCATTAAGTGGTTCGCTTAGTTGAAATAAGTGGTTCGCTCTGTGTAGTTTTGGAACTCACAGACTTGTCTGAGGGGTGAAAGCACTAAGTGGTTCGTTCAGTTCACATAAGTGGTTCGCTGCGTGTAATTTTGGAACACACAGACTTGTGTGAGGGGTGAAAGCACTAAGTGGTTCGTTCAGTTGAAATAAATGGTTCGCTGTGTGTAGGTTTGGAACACACAAACTTGTCTGAGAGGTGACAGAACTAAGTGGTTCGCTCAGTTCACATAAGTGGTTCCCTGTGTGTAGTTTTGGAACGCACAGACTTGTCTGAGGGGTGAAAGAACTAAGTGGTTCGCTCAGTTCAGATAAGTGGTTCGCTGTGTGTAGTTTAGGAACACACAGACTTGTCTGAGGGGTAAAAGCACTAAGTGGTTCGCTCAGTTCACATAAGTGGCTCGCTGTGTGTAGTTTAGGAACACACAGACTTGTCTGAGGGGTGAAAGAACTAAGTGGTTCGCTCAGTTCACATAAGTGGTTCGCTCAGTTCACATAAGTGGTTCGCTGTGTGTAGTTTAGGAACACACAGACTTGTCTGAGGGGTGAAAGCACTAAGTGGTTCGTTTAGTTGAAATAAGTGGTTCGCTGTGTGTAGTTTTGGAACTCACAGACTTGTCTGAGGGGCGAAAGCACTAAGTGGTTCGTTCAGTTCACATAAGTGGTTCGCTGTGTGTAATTTTGGAACACATAGACTTGTGTGAGGGGTGAAAGCACTAAGTGGTTCATTCAGTTGAAATAAGTGGTTCGCTATGTGTAGGTTTGGAACACACAGACTTGTCTGAGGGGTGAAAGAACTAAGTGGTTCGCTCAGTTCACATAAGTGGTTCGCTGTGTGTAGTTTAGGAGCACACAGACTTGTCTGAGGGGTGAAAGCATTAAGTGGTTCGCTTAGTTCACATTAGTGGTTCGCTGTGTGTAGTTTAGGAACACACAGACTTGTCTGAGGGGTGAAAGCACTAAGTGGTTCACTCAGTTTAGATAAGTGGTTCGCTGTGTGTAATTTTGAACACACAGACTTGTCTGAGGGGTGAAATCACTAAGTGGTTCGTTCAGTTCACATAAGTGGTTCGCTGTGTGTAGTTTAGGAGCACACAGACTTGTCTGATGGGTGAAAGAACTAAGTGGTTCGCTCAGTTCACATAAGTGGTTCGCTGTGTGTAGTTTTGGAACACACAGACTTGTCTGAGGGATGAAAGCACTAAGTGGTTCGCTCAGTTGAAATAAGTGGTTCGCTGTGTGTAGTTTTGGAACACACAAACTTGTCTGAGGGGTGAAAGCACTAAGTGGTTCGCTCAGTTTAGATAAGTGGTTCGCTTTGTGTAGTTTAGGAATACACAAACTTGTCTGAGGGGTGAAAGCACTAAGTGGTTCGTTCAGTTCAGATAAGTGGTTCGCTGTGTGTAATTTTGGAACACACAGACTGGTTTGAGGGGTGAAAGCACTATGTGGTTCGCTCAATTCAGATAAGTGATTCGTTTAGTTCAGATAAGTAGTTTGTTCAATAATTTCGAAAAAAATGTACCACATAATAAAACTACGAACAGAAAACCCATCACGAAGTGATCTTTCTGTTATAAGGATGCCATTGGCGTACGTAATGGAGGAAAACATGGAAACTAGAAACCCAAAACACAGCAACAAACCAATATTTTGCATACATGCATAACACACCAAGATCTCATTTTTTGCATAGATGCATAACTAGCAAGCAAAACCAAATCATATGTACAAACCCTAAACCCTAAACGAAGCAAACATCGACACACAGCAAGCATGTTGCACACCAAAAAACCTTAGAGTTTAGGGTCAATACCACCAATATAAACGGTAAAGCTTCGACGGTGGGCAAAAGGAACGCGAATCTTGAAAAACAAAGGCGAATCTGTAGGCAAAAGGAACGGGAATCCTTCTGTTTCGTCTGTTCTCTCTCCTTCAGAGGATGCGGATTAATGAGTGCAATGAGAAAATGAGATCTGCTTTTCCCTCTCAAATTGTCATGCATTTTCAGATGGGAAATGACAAAAGCAACCCTTTGCAAAAAGACAAACATGAACCACATAAGCAGAAAAGAAGTTGACTTTCTCTTTCTTTGCCACGCGGGACGACAATGCCACGTCGGAGTGTCAAATGGAGGTAAGAGAAAAACGAGTGTCAAAGTAACATTTTTCTTGATTAATTACCAATAAATAGATTTGGCGAAGTCAACAAGAAGACTCCATAACTAGCAACAGCAACGTTCCTATCTGTTTGAAGAAAGAACCCGTTAATGACTTTTTGTAACCAGTTCAGGACTCATTTTCAAAGTCAACAGAATATAGGAAGACCTATTTTAATAATCATTTATAGACTCAATTTTATAGCCCCTACGGCTTACGTCAACTCATACGTACCCATCTTCAATCTTCACACACCGTCAAGGATACGTTTGGATATTTCAAATGCTGAAAAAAAAAATTTGTTATTTTGCATCCTCAGACTAGTTGGGACAAAAAATCGAGAAAATGAAAACAAGATAAAAATGAGTTAAAGTGTCTCCAACTGAAATGGTGTTTGTCATTTTAGTTGGGAGAGTCCATAATTACTTTTATTTTATTTCATAAATAACAAATCTTTTCTTTTTAATTAATGCATTGAAAAAACACAATTTTATAACAAAAATGAATAGATAATTTATTAACTTTAAACCAAACATACGCCAAGTCATTAACTCAACTCCAACTCAGAAAGGTATATATTTGGATTCTTTAAACATGTTATCAAAAATTTGAATTCTTACATGTTTGGAAAATATTTTGTTGAAGATGTGGTTCTCTTTTCTGTCACTACTATACTTGAATCCTATGGGCATTGCTAGTGCCTTATGAAATGACACAGACCAATTGTCATTGCTCACATTCAAGGAAGCAGTAGAAAACGATCCTCTTGATATCTTCGCTTCTTGGAATAGTTACAACTCACTTTTGCAAGTGGCAAGGAGTCACATGCAGCCTCAGGCATCAAAGGGTCACTGCCCTGAACCTTTAAGGGTATGCCTTAAGAGGGTTGATACCACCTGAGATAGGTAACCTCACTTTTCTGAGGTATGTCAACCTTCAAAACAACAGCTTCTATGGCAAAATCTCATATGAAACAGGAAGTTTGTTCTGGCTGCAGCAGCTGTATTTCACCAATGACACATTAAGGGATCCAATTCCCACCAACTTGTCCAATTGTTCTGAACTCAAAAGGTTGAGTTTATCAGGAAACAAACTTGTTGGCAAAATTTCCATGGAGCCTAGCTGCTCTCTTTAATCTGTCATCACTCCCTTCTCAGCTGGAGCGAACAGTTTAATAGTTCTCTACCTTCCAACATGTTCTTCACATTCCCTAATCTCCAACAATATGACATTGGTATGAACAAAATCTCGGGTCCTATCCTCGCTTCCATCTCCAATGCCATCCGTTTGCTGTTGTTTAACATCCCATGGAATAACTTTGTTGGACCAGTTCCAACTGGCACAGGGAATCTTCAAGATGTCTGGTCCATTGCAATGGAACGCAATTATCTTCGGAGTAATTCATCTAGTGACTTGGATTTCTTTACATCTTTGACAAACTGCACTAAGTTGCAAGTGTTGGGTTTAAATCTCAACAACTTTGGTGGTTCTTTATCCAACTTTGGTGTTTCTTTGATGATAGGTAGTAATGTCAAACTCCAATTCAAAATGTTTAGCAGCATTGTCTTGGTTGTAAGCACGTTTCAGTGGTCCCAGGTTTCTTTGGAGGTAGAAAAAGAATGCAGATCATTAGCCATTTGAAGATAAATAGAATAGCAAGGATCCAAGAAGAGATAATGAGGGAAGTAGGAGCACTTGTGGTTCCATCAATATGGCCCCACAATTCTTTCCCTCTCACAAGCTCTGATCATACCATGTTCACCATGCCAGGGCAATTGTATTCTCTTACATAAGTAATACATTCTCAATTACAGATATTAATAACAAATTTAATACAATTCTTAACTTTTATAAGGTAACAACAGAAATTTAATAATACACTATATTTAGGAAACAATCATAATCATAATAGTGAATCCCTAACCGGATCCAACAAACAACTCATACATGTAATTATGAAATATTTAAGCTCGAACTACGTAAAATCTAATGATCTTTGAAACTTGGAAATGATTTAAAAGAAACATAAGGTAGATATTCTCAATCACACTATTGTTACCCAAAATTCACTAGAACTACCAACACATGCATGAACCTCAAAATATTGATACTATAGCCCAAATAATTTATCAAGTCCAATAAATTTGATCAACAAGTGTTTTGAAACATCCCTCATCCTTTAAACATTCAATTGCTCTAGCCATGAAGAAACTCGGATATACAATCACAATCTACAACTATAGTTGTTGTGCACAAGATATAAAATTCCTAGGCAACAAAAGTACCCAAAATCTGTAAGGCAAACATGTCTGTTTGCTTCTTTTCATACCACTATATGGTAATAACAGTACTCATCATTTACAAAAGCCACTGTGAGGAATTTTGAGGAGACATTTTACAAGTTTCTACCAATGCACCACAATCGACCACGACTTGGAGTGACAGTTACAATGCTGGCACTGGCTTCAGTAGATGGGAGTTGTGTGTCAGGAGTACTGCCCCAACTGGAACCACAATGTTGTCTATCTGCCTCATTCATCTTGTCTATTAAAGAGTGTCTGATACTTGAACCAACCACCCAAGCTTCAGAGAGGCTTGTCCCAGGAGAGTGACTTATTGAGATAGGTGAATTGGGATTGCTTAAAGCATCTTCCTGCAATATATCTCCTATTCTAGACAGTATGCTAAAGGCTAAACTTCCAAGAACTCTAGAGTATGCCTCCAATATGGAATGCCCAATATCCTACAAAAGTTGTTAGGAAGAAATTAATACTACCTCTAAATTTCACACAAGTTAATTTGACACGGAGTTTCTATTTTGTGGGGTGAAGAAAAAATATGGACAGTGTTGTGCATTAAGTGGATAAAACAAACACATAAACGTAAGTAGGAAACGTTTCCCCCTCAGACTATTACTATGAAACTTACCTTGCCATATTGAACTTTTGCAGCATCCAGAAATGTTTGAGGAAGGTTTGGATGCCTGGTTTTAAGCAGATTTAGAAGTGTTTCTGCACGTTCCAACAATAGTTCCATCTTATCTATACCTGACATAGGGTCCTTCAGGAAGGACCATGAGGTTCGAATCGGGGATTTGCCACTACTTTCTTGTATGATTCTTTCTTTCCATGAAAACGTAGCAGCTTCCAATTTATTAATGGTCTCTAGGATAGCATGATCAGATTTCAAATTTAGAGCTTTAAGCATTTCTTCTCCAGAACTCGATTCAGCCATCAAAACCTTGAGCAGTTCATCTCCCAGGCTTGCCTTTCCACTCTAAAACATAGAAACATTTAGAATCAAGGCAATGAAGATTACAATTGAAGAAGAACAAGAGTTCGCCGATCATTGTGATTGCTATATTTCTTGATAAAGAAGAAAAAAGGAAAAACCCTTCATGATATGGTATATCTCAAGACACATTTTTCTTGTGCATGTTACAAGCAAACAATATTCCTTAAACTAGATCATAATTTCTTTTTATTCAAGATCATAATGCCGTTGCATAGATTCATTTACACAGTCATATTTCCCCATTTTGTTGTTATCTTGTTGCTTCCAACCATCTTTAATGGAGAGCAGTTTGCATGAGGCTAGAAGCATAAAAATTCAAACATTCAAAGCTGATTACCTTCAGAAGTGCATCCTTAATTACTGTTGGCACGGGCATCTCAAGCAACATATTATCATTGATTGATTTGACAGCCTTGAATATTTGATGTACTATCCTTCCTTGATGAAGCAGCCTCTTTCTTTCAACTTCAGAAAGTCCATTTGTTGGTATTCGGGGTGATGGAAGCCACCATCTTTTGCTTTGTCTTCCAGATGTGCTCCTCCCTTCTGACCGGCTTCCTTCCTCTGCATACCAAAACTCGGTATTCACCATCGAGTCCAGTGTCTCCTGTCAACCAGAACACCACAGAATGTTACAGGCTAATAACACAACCCAGCTTTTCATGGTCTTTAATGAGAATGAAGAGATGACCTACCATGAGCATTGAGTCCAGTTTCTGAAGTGCTGGAAGATTCATTTGGATGTCAGCACGGCCTTTTGGGGTCATTATCTGTTCAAAGATCATTGCTACCTTATTATTTTTTCTGTAACGTGATATCTATGAAAATATTCCACCCTTTTCAATCCAGTTTAAATGAAAGATACCTCAAAGATCCCACCATTGGCACCATTTTGCTTAGCAGGAACTAACTCAACCATATAGTTAGTTGGAAACAACAGCCATCCCATTTCTCTTCGCCATTTGCTCTTCCTTTCCTCAGACAGTGGTTCCAATTTCCACAACTCACCAAAAACTGTCACTGCATATTTTCATCTTACTTTTAGATTTTCTTAAAAAAGTAACCAGAGGAAAATAAGCAAGGTCACATGCTCTCTAGGAAGTGAAATTCTTGGGTTGTATATAGGATTTAAAGATTGATATTTATCATTTTTAACCAGGATAATTTTTATAAACTACATGTAATTTTTATCTATGAAACCAAAATATAGTGTAAAAAAGTGCACATAAAGCCAACCTGCAAGGCTTGTGATAGCAGTAGACAGTGCCAAAGCTGTATTGAGGCCTTTTGATCCTCCTGTCATATCACCACCTAGCAACAGCTTTGCAAACTTCTCCTTCATGGCTTCTACATCTGAACTTTGGACGTCAAAAGCAGACTTGTCTTTAAGATAAAAATTTGGAGGACTTTCTGAGAGTTCCCACTCTTCCAATCCTTGTTCATCTCTTTTCATTGTCAAACATTTTGAAGAGAATGATCCAAAAGCATCTTTACTTGATGAACAACAACTGGAGTCATCATCATTGAATGAATCAGTTATACATCCATCTCCTCTACTTGTTCTGCTTTCATCTCCTAAAGAACGATTATCCGAAAGGCAACTCTCAACGCCATTATATGTCACAGTACCTGAAACATTATAAATTCCTATTATTTCCAGCACTTGCTATGCTATTGTTGAACAGCAGTATAGACAACATCAAAATCCTCAACAACAAAATGAGAATCTAGTAGGAAATGTTAAAAAGGAAAAAATACGTTAATAAAGTACCATATGAAGTAATGTAAAGCTGGAAATATGTAATACCATGTTTACAGAGAAGCACTTCCAGCATAAAAATGATTTTTTCTAAAGATCACAGTTGGTTGATACTGCTTAGATGAAAACTTGTACATTTTCTCCACGTATTCAAACAAACACAAACTACGTCTGAAACATAACTGAACTTACATGGCAACATTTTACAAGTTATTTGCAAGCTTATTTAACACAAAAAAGTGACCCAAATACTTAAGAACTTCAGAAGTGTAGAGTTCCTTTACCATTATCCTTCAGCATAAATAATCATCAATTGAGATTCCCCCATTACTTGTTCACAAATATTCTGATGAATTTTATGACATTTCCCACAAAAAGGTCAAACATTTCTCTTCTGGTCATCTCAACAAACTAAAGTACCTATTGCAACATTGACTATATAAGTCGTCCTCACAAGTGTTAAAAAACGAGATTTTATTTTTCAATGACATTTTATGTAAACTATATCTGCTTGTCTGACGAACCGATTGCTAATAAACTGGTGGAATGCTTCAGAAAAGAATCTACTGCAACCGCATTGTTGTCCTAGACGTGCCAGATAAGGCACCATTGCAGTCTCAGTTTCACACCAGAGAAGGGTATAACCATCGGTCAAATTTGTCCACATTATAGATGTAGCACATGTACCCACATGCAAGACTCATCATTTACGGTGTATTCCATATTGCATTTTCAGTTAATATTATACTTTTTTTAAACAAGTTTCATCAAGTAGTGTGATTAGTTTGTTTGGAATACTCAAATTTTATTTTTCAAATTGGATACCTAATAAATTTTATTTTCGCTTAAAACAAGATTTTAATTTATTAACTATAATACTTTATGTTCTGGAATTTTTATTGGGTAACCAAATTTCTAGGCTTTTTTGTGAAAAAAGAAAATTATTTAGAAAAAAATAAGTTCGATGGATCACCTAAACTGATGATGAATAGCATGCTGAGACAAAAAAAAATCTCAATGGAAAGCAGAAGCTCTCGGTGATATGACAGAATGGTACACAAAAACTTCTTCCAATTCAAATGGGAACAAAATAAGGATAATAATAACAATAAGGACAAGAGATCAGTGAAACCCGAAGATGAAAAGATAATCCCCACACATGGGTCCCATACACATACAAATACAAGTTCGAAGTTATGTTTTTTATTTTCATTTTCTTTTCTGCTAAACTAAAGTCTGGATCAGGGGAAAGGTATGGTTTCATTGTGTTTGGATGGTTCATTTAATCAATCGCTAGGATGAATAGTATTTAAGATATTGGTTTAGATTTTTATATTTTCATTAAAACTTTTTTCTTAAAAAATTCCTAAAATTTTATTCTTTAAAAACTTTTAAATAAATCAAAAGCAGAAAGTTTTAATACATAGTTGAAAAGTACACTTTATAAACTACTAACATTTGAACACGATGACACTGACAATAACATTTTCTTTTTTATTTATTTATTTTTGCTTTCAGAAAAAGTATAAAGAGCTTGCTTTATTTATGAAGCATGTAAGAAGTATTATTTTGTGTGATTGAAGCATGAAATAAGTCTTTTAAGTGCAGAAGAAAATAAAACAATTTTAAGATTATTATAACGAGTCTACTTAATAAGAATTAATTTTGACTTAAAGAGGGAGGTGGGAATCTTGGTAGGGACACGTCCCTAAAAATAAGGTATGTTTTAACTATATTTAATTACGATTTTATCTATGAACTTTCAAATGAATCTAGTCTTTCAATTTGTAAAACACATTTTTTATGTTTATGATTAAAGTATTTTTTTATAAAAAAATCCAGATTCACCATAAATTTCAGAAGATAAAAATGTAATAAAGTCTTTTTAATTATTAATTTCTGGAAAGACTTTTATGCATCTATTGTTTTCAAAATTTAAAATGATATTAACTGCTTTATTTTTCTATGCATCCTTACTTTCAGTTTAAAGTCAGTTAGTTTATTCATGCACATTTATTGTTATACAAAAATCATAAATGTTTAATTAAGATAAAAATATTGCATTTATTGATTTCTATGTTATCATCGTCATCTTAACCGAAGAAAACCGTCAATTTCAAATTCAAATGTCTGTGGTTTCGTTTGTTTGTTTGAATAAAAGCATAAACAAATGCGAGTCCCTCAGTGAAGCCAATTTGGTCAACCGAAACACTTCACATATTTATTTTGTCAAAGAAAAACATGTTTTTCCTTCAACTCAAAGTAAAAATCACTAATAAAGACCCGAACTTATATTCAAAGACCATGAAACCTCACACTTGATTTGATTACGCGGTTGAAAGTATGATTAATGATGATATAATTATTCAACAGAGTTTGAAGCTAAATAATGAAGCCTTTCAAATATAAAAAAAAAAATGAACTGACAAAAATTCTGAACCAAAGTAAAATTTTTGTGAGAGTGAAAAGAAACAGAAGATTACAGATAAAAGAGTATTAAGGAAAGGACTTACGCTCTGGTGCATCAAAATCAATGCTGATTTTGGTTTCCTTAGTGCAGCAACCTAGTTTTTTTCTCAGAAGAATCGACATCCTTTTCTCTGCGTGCCTCTCCAAGGTTGTTTCAGAAACTATCATTGTCCATCGTCACCAACATCTCAAAATTATTTTATTTTTCTTGTACACAAAACTAATAAACCAAAGGGTATACCCACTCTATGTTTGTAGTTTATAGCATACGGTTAAAAAGCAAACAATAAAGAGATTTTTTTATTGTTAAAAAAAAAGTACACTGTTTCATAAAAAGTTCAGAGTTATTGTGAAATGGTCAAAAAGCTGAGAAAGCAAAGTAAGGGTCTGATGCAGCATGTGCAAGGCAGATTCGACCTTTTCAGTTCCAGATATGATTATTTTTGCGTGAACTGTTTTTTTTTTTTTTTCTAGAATGTTAAAATCAAAACTAAATTCCTAAGCTGAAATCAAAGTTGCAGAATGAAAGTAAAGAGTAAAGGATAAAGCAGAAAGCAGAGAGTAGAAGAGAAAAAACCTGAACTAGTTAAAATGGAGGATCTTGGAAATGCTGGTTGAAGGTTGGGTGGCTCAATTTGAAGAAGTTAAGGTTTGTGAGAGGAAAAAGAGAGAGACAAAATATGATTGAATAGAAGAATGAGAAATGGCCTTTGGGTGTGCATTTAATAAGAGAAGAGAAGAAACTGAGCATGAAAGTTAAAACAGAGGAGAATGAAGTAGCGAAAAAAAAAAGAGAAATAGTGCACCGGGTAACGTAGAGAAGAGCGTCTTCGCTAAATCTGAACCGTGCGATCTACGGGTCCATGTGCCTGATGACGCTCTGATTTACACAAACGGTCAGGATAGTGGGGTGCAGGATTTTACAGTGGGGTCGTAGGGCCCATGACAATGCCGTGTTAGGATCTGGAAGGTCAAATGAGTGTGGTGAGAAAGTTTGTGTGCATTTCAAAATGAAAAGAGGTAAGTGTGTGCCATCTGGACTTAGCTCATTTAATTGTTGGGCTGTGGTAATCAATTCATATTAATTCAATCTGCTTTCCCCAATTTGAATTTAAAAATTATGCAAATAAATGCATTTATCTGTCTCTACAGATCAATAATTGAATTTTCTAGTGCCAATTTAAAAGTTATATTAATAGTTCTTGATTTAAATTTTTAGAAACAGTTTTTTTTACTCTGTTTTATTAAGTGCTGGTATAAAAGAGATGTATTTTAAATACTTGTTGTTAAAGAAGAATTTTAAAAAAGTTTAGTGACTGTGTTTTGGAACGTTGGTGTAAATTATTATTTTTCTATTGTATATTTTTAATTAAGTTTAACTTTTGATGTTTATTAAGTATTTAAAATTTATATTTTTTGAATTTCAAATTTTAAGGTTATTATCTTATTCTATCATCTTATATTTTATAATTAATATAAAATGATATTTTTTAAATGATGTATAATTTTTATAATTTTAATTAAAAATATGTTGAATAAGAAGATAATATTGTTATTACTTATATCAGCAACAATGACATTAATCTTTGATCGTTTAGTTAATGACGTGAAAGTAATAAAAAATATAATAATAAAAATAATAAAAATTACTTGTTAACAACAATGTCATAAAAATAAATAAATAACAAGATATGAAAAAATTCATGTCACCCTATTAACAATAATATTAAAGAAACATAAAAAACAGATATGCAATTGTAAATTAATAATATTAAAAAAAATAAAAGAACTAGATACAATTATAAAATATAAAATGTTTTAGAAGTTCAATTAAAAATACTTACATTTATAACAACTCAAATTTAATTAAGTGTTATTCTTATTATTTTTTCATGTAAAGCAATATTTTTATGTAAATTAGGTGGTTTTGGATTTTTACCTCGAAACTGCATATATTAATTTGTTAACTCAAAACATGCATTTGGATGACTGTGTAAAACGTTGAATCCTATACTTGTGTCTTGAGTGGAGGTGACTCCAAGAAGAAACTACCAAATGGTGGTGGACAAAAAATATTCAAAACATTTCAGTCATGGTGATGAGAAACAGATAAATGAGACATCTAGAACATATGTTGATCATTTTAAGAAAAATCTAACTAGTGTTTGAATACGATGTCTAAAATGGTTTAAAGTTAAAGGGCTTATCTTGCATATTCAATATTTGAAGGGTTGTGTTTCATGGTAAGATGCTTTGGTGGTTAAGCTTTTGGACAAAAGTACAACATCTTTTAGGTTTCTTATATTGCCATACTACACTAAAAGGAGTGGAAGTTAACCATTATGCAAAGCATAAAGTGTTGGCCATAACCTAGAGAAGACATAGATCACCTTCACAGTTATCGGTTGGTGTTCTGAAGGAAGACACGTAACTGATATTTGTAGAAAAAAATGAAATGATTCAAAAACTATTTAAATATTGTAAGATTAGTAACTAATGGGAGAGAAAGTCAATGATGTTTAATTCTAATCAAAACAAGAACAATTATACAACAAATTTAGCGAGTGCCTCAATTGTCTTTCATGCAAGTAAACATCTAAGGAGGGTGGGTTTAAAAAAATAAAATAAAAGATCCTGTGAAAAAAAAAAACACTCAACAATTCAACGCTTAAGGGCTGCACAAAATCAAGGGCAGTTAAGTTTGGTAACAAATGTGGCACAACTCAACCTATGCCACAGCCATCTTTGGCAAATATTAATAAATCAACGATGATAATTTATGATGTTGGGAAGGGAGGAAAACCTACGTAGTTTGTTTTTAAAGTGTTATTTTCTTGTAGTGATGAAGTTGATCATGGGAATAACACAGATGTTGCCTATTATATTTACACCAACGGCCATGATTTTTTTAAGGTTATTTTTTAGGACTTTTTAAGTATATCTATAAAAAAATGTTCATATCACAAGACAAATTCTTGCTAAATCACACTAAAAAATCATGATTTATATATAAAATATTAATTAAAATCAGGATTTACATTTAAAATTTTACGTATTGATTTAAATTCATACATAATATTAAATATCACATACAAAATATTATGTTTGATAAAACTTATATTAATGAACATTAAGGATGCATTATATATGGATATAAATACATATGTAAATAAAATATTATATATGGATAAAAATCAGGTAAATTATATAAAATATTAATATTATTGTTAATAACATCATTAATAATATTATTAATATATTATTAATATTATTTTTATTATTATTAATAATATTTTTATTAATATTAATAATAATATTAAGAATATTATTATTAATATTAATATATTATTATTATTACTAACATCATATTATTATTTGATATTATTTTATTATTATTATTAATTTTAATAATAATTTTATTATTATTGATATTATTATTATAATTATTATTGTTATAATTATTAATATAATATTATAATTATTAACATTATTATTTTATTAATATTAATATTGTAAATATTGATATTATTAATATTATTATTATTACTATTATTATTACTGATGTTAATATTATTATCATTATGATTGATTTTATTATATTACTTTTAATATTCTTATTATTATTAATCACAGAAATAATAATAATAATAATATACTTGATCACATTTAGTTGTAAATTTTGTACGTACGTTCAACTTCCACTAGCAGTAGATGTTAATAATACTTACAATTTTAATAACCATAGTTAAAATAACATGAATAATTATAAAATTACTTAAAAAATATTTCATACTTTTTTTAAAAAAAGTCGTTACATATGGATTTCATTTGTTTGTAAATTTTATTCTGTATGTAAATTACTCATGTAATGATTATATATGGGATTTCATCTGAATGTAATTTCGTATGAAAATTAATTACATATGAAATCTTGATCATTTCGTATATATTTTTGCCTTTTGTAGATCTAATTTTTTTGTAGTGTTAGGCACAATACCTACATTTTGTATTCTAATACAACCTTCTATAAATATAAAATTAGAATTTTTGGATTGTTATGTATCACATATATACTGTTATGTAATTATGATGTTATTTAGTTATATTATAAGTTGAGCTATCTTAAATTTTATTATTATAATAGGTTGAGAGTATTTCTAATATGATATCAAAATCATAGTATGGTATCAAAATCATTAATAATCTATCCTGATCAATATTAGTTAGATTTATCATGTGACTTATGAAGATCATTAATATACTTTATTTATTTTTACTGATTTCCTGCTCACACATGGATGGATTTGGGAGAGTGCAACTGCATTTAGTTTTATGTATTTACGAAGAAACGCAGGCAAAGAAATGCAAGAGGAGGAGGGGAGGGGATGTCCTCACATGTATGAAGAGATTTACATTGAAAGTCACATTAACTTTGTAAAATCACCGAATTAGTCTTACTTTTAGCTTGCTTTTAATATGCAATTAGCGTTCCTCATGCAGAGATTATCGACGGTAGTGAATGGCATGGTTGTAGAGAGAGATTCCTGTGACTTCATAAAGTGTTGATCAATTGTGTTTGAATTTTCCTTTACAGAACCTTCATCCGCGTCTTGTTTGAGGTGTCATTTATTGAGCTTTTGTTGGTTTCCTAAGTCGATTTGGTTGTGTGTTAGCGTGTTGGTGCTTGGTGCAAGTTCAACTCTGTGTGTGAAGGTAGTGTTCAAGTTGAGTCGTGGTGCAACGAGTGTGGATTCTGATGTTGCATCAGAAGCTGAGGGAGATTGAAGGGTGAGTATAATCAATTATACGTGTTTTTTTAACCGATAATCGATTAGTGCATGACCCCTAATTGATTATACTTATTTTATGAAGGCATAATCAATTATGTAGAAGTCGTAATCAGTTACATAATCAATTAAACCTATGGTTCGAAACTTTAGTTAGTTATTAGCATGCATATAACTAATTATACATGTTTTTTTAACATTTAATCATTATTGAATCACTCCTAATTGATTATATGTGTATTCCTACCACATAATCGATTATCTTCACATAATCGATTAGATGTATTTTTTGAAGAGATAATCAACCTTTTGGACATTAATAGTCGATTATAAGTTTGTTTTTCAACCATAATCAATTATGGACAGTGTTCTAACTCTGGTTGCTCAGTTATGTATTCCTTAGTTGATAATGTCATCTTTGGCTTGTTGTAGGTTGTTGTAAGGACCTGTGGAACTTTGTGAAGGTGATGAGGTATTTTGGGACCTTACCTCATAAAGGTGGTTGGGTGAGTGTCTTATACGTCATTAGGTTTTACGTTGCTTCTTTTAGCCATAATCATGATTTACTTTGTCTCCATTATATGAAGCTTGACAATGTTATCTTTGGTTGATTTTAACAAGTTTTGAAAGTTTGTAAAAGTCAAGTTTAAGGTATTATTTAGGGTTTATGTTGTTTATTTGAGGTTATGTTATACAAGTTTTCATGTTTCTTGTCTTTGGTTTTGATGTATAGTTTGAAGTTGCAATTGTGTAATTGGTGAAGGAATCCTGTTGGTGTGGTGGTCTTTTGGCTTCGGTAGAAGTGGTCTTTTGGCTTATAGGTAGTAGTTGCAAGATTTGTTCACATAATTCATTGAGATCTTCAACAAGCAAGTAACAAAACTTTTGATTCCACAATTTATTGGCTCTTTTGTGTAATTCCACATTTTCATAACTTCTTAAAAATTCAAAATTCATCAATTACACCAACCAAATTAATCATATTTCATTTTCAACTATTTTTAACCACAAGGATAAATTTATCTTACAATTATATTAATTAAAAAAATTATAAATTCAATCACACCTATCACGTCACTCTTTCAAGTCTCAACATCTTTCCCTTAAACAATCCAAATTTTTACTTAAATCTACTCTCTTAATCCAAATAAATATACTTTGTTTGGATCCAAAAATAGATTTGAGAGAGTGAATTTGAGATGAAAGTGTTTGAAAAGTTAAGTTGTTTGAATTGAGGGAAAGATAGTGAAATTTGATGGGAAAATTTGTGAATGATGTGGTAGATATGATTGATATTTTAGTTTTTTTTAATTGATAAAATGTAAGATTACAAATTTTCTTAAAGATAATTGAAAATGCAATATGATTAATTTGTTGAGTATGATTGATGAATTATTATTTTTTAGTTAATAGAATTATAAGATTATAAATTATTTTAAAATAAATAAAATAAAATAATTATTCTTAATATTATTACTATTATTTTATAAATTTATCATTATTATTTTATATTTTTTAAATATTTTATTATTATTATTATTATTATTTTACAATTTTCTTATAATATAAGTGAAAAGAAATGAAAACCAAAAATTGTGAGGATCAAACCTTACCTCTAGGTAAGCAGTCGGACCATCTTAAATGCATATCCATTACATTTTAACATATTTAATAGCTCAAATGACAATCTTTTAAAAAAGATAGAAGCATGCATCACAAAACCCATAATCAATTACCATAATGGATTACGCAAATAACTACTTCTTGCCACATAAAATTGATTACCGCAAACTTTTGTGAAGAAGCCACCAACAAAACCATAGGCAAGAATATTTCATGCCTGCATGGAATCCCTATAATGTTGCAGTCATGAATGTTGCATGCCACCCATAATATATGACGCAGGAATAACAAAGTCATTCTGCATGTGGCAATTGTATTTACCCTCTTTTCTTCACATAATAAGAGACCAAAAAAATTTACCCTTCAATTTCTTCACAAATCGTTGAATCCAAATACAAATAATCTACGCCTTTTCATCCAGGTGAACAATACTCACCTAATCCAATATTAATGTTCTCATACTCAATATTCTTGACCTAATAAGGTTCTTAAAAATCATATATTAACTAAAAATATAGTCTCGTTATATATAAACGAATGTAAACTTTACGATTTTCTGAGATTAAATTTATCTTAAAATTTATTAATCTAATATTGTTTATTTTTTCACGTTTATTTATTTTATAAATCACATTAACATTTCTCTAATTTATTAGATTTTCGTGTAATAATTTTATTTTTTCATGTCTAGAATTATCTATTACTCCCGGAGATTACACTTTTTTTGAAATTGAATTTATAACTTATTCGACTGAACTCATTTCCCTTCACCAATTGCTTACAAGAAAAATCAACTCTATATTCCTGGAGAGGAACCAAAGGACATTAAACTAACTAAAGACAAAAAAAAAAAGTCCTAAAGAGGACACATTATTTTATTCAATAAGGCTTATGAACCTCTACTAAAACGGATTTATTACTCTTTTTATTCTTTTTTTTTTGGTCATTGTGCACTAGTAATTGGACACTCTGGTAGCTTTAAACTGATATTGGGTAAAGTTTTGTCAGGATGTGACCCTAACGACACTTAGACAGTGTGTTACACACCAATTGTGGCATTATATAAAAACTAGAAAGGTGTTATCATAGGAGCAATACATAGAAACTTAACAACTAAGACAGTGCCAAATGCGTACCTCCACGGAAAGGCTTCATTAGAAAGGGACCAAAAGAAAAGCAAAGGCTTAAAATATTCAACAACTTTTTATATATGTTGGAGGAATGTTGTGCTTTTTTTCTAGTTTCTTCCATTCTCTTCTTTGGCGATAATTCCAATTTCCGTGCATAATATTTTCCCATTTTATTGGTTTGCTTAGCAGTGGATAAAACGAATACTTTTGTAAACCTAAACAAAGGGTACAATTAAATCCAAAATCTGCACATTCTGCAAATGATCTCTACTTTTCCATTCTGTCAGGGATGAACCAATAGAGAAAAACAACGGGGTTCACTTGCAGAAAAGCGAAGTAAATTTGATAAACATGTTCTATATCTATACACAGATGATTAATTCTGTCAACTAAGTATCCTAAACAGTATCAATATAGATGCGTGCAGAATTATCAAGAACGATTAAAACATCTGCCAAAACAAAGACAAAATATTCTGAATTTCATCAGCTGAAAATCTACATTTATTAAGAAAGTGAAACAAAATAAGAAAAAGGGCTAAATATGAACTACACAAAGAGAAGTAGAGGGGGTGAAAATATATGCAAGAGCTGGCCAAAATGGAAGAAACAATTAACTAACAATCAATGTGATTTGGAGGTGCAGCGGGAGGGTATGTAAGTCCCATTCAAGGGTCGGAACTTGAGGTCACAATCTAGATGGCACAAGAACTTAAGAGACCCTAAAGGACCTACCCTCCACTGTGTCCTTGCAGTCCCTTTAAAATCAAACTCAATTTCATTCTTTTTCCACGCATCACCCACTTGCTCCATTTGATCAGGACTCAACGGTATGGATGATGACTGAACAACATAGCTGAGGTCCTTTGAGCTGTTCTTTGGCACCTCAAAAGGGTCTGCAACAAGCACAGCTATGTCCTGCCCTTGGTAGCTGATGTTGAAGGTAATGTCAGAGAAGGTGGCATGAGCCTTGGCATTCCCATTCTTTGCAGTTACAACAATGGTGAGTTGGGTTTGGAGCAAACCGGCATAGTCATTTCTAAGAAGGTCAAGGTGAGCATTGGTGACACTGATCACAGGCACTCTAGGGTGGATCACCATGTACCCAATGAACACTACAATGCCTACAACTACCACTGCCACAGCTATGACGGTGCAGATAATGGCCACAAGCCACACCAAAGGGTTGGTGCGGCCATCTGCACCCATCACCAGTTTCCCCTTGAATTTCGGTATGGTTTTGGCCATGGAGAAACAGCATGAACAAACAAAGGACTAAAAATGCTTCTTGCTTCACTTGCTAATTTTATGGTATGGATAAAGGTGGAAAGAGTTTTTGAGAAGCTCCTGCAGTGAGTGAACTAGATTTGAGTTCTTTTAACTCTCTTTTGGATTGAAGGTTGGTATCTTCCTTCCCTCCCTTGAAAGCATTAGATGTAGTGCATGTGTGTTTTCTTATATGGCATAAGCTTCTCCACAACTATGAATCGTAGCCGCTATTTTGTTTTGAAAAGGTAAAAATACCAAACTTGCAGTGCTAAATCCTACCCAATTATTCTTTTGTAATGTGAACAGAGCAAATTCTGTCCTTTGTTTGTGCAGCTCCCAGCATGCATCAATTTCACACAAAACAAGTGTGAATCTCAATAAGTTCAGTAACCATTTTACCTACTTCTTTTAAAATAAACTATTTTGTCAACCTTTATATATATATATATATATATATATATATATATATATATATATATACACACACACACTAATTTAATACATCGTTTACTATAACAGATCCACCAATTAATAATAATGTTAATAATCGTATGCGTTTAATAATTATAAAATACATTTTCAACAAAATAAGTGTCTGAAAAAAATTTTAGAGAATGAACGAAAGGAGGAAAAAAAGAAGAAAGTTTCGTAACGAAATCTTCTGATAAAAAATTAAAAATAAGTATTAAATAGTAGTACGAATAGACATATGTAATTGCAAATCTGAACTAGTATCAATTATCTTCTACATAGTTTTTGAAATTTGTTAAAAGGTGATATGGAATCCACAGTCTAAGAGCTGTAGCTGTTATTGGAAGATAGGAATCAAATGTTGGATGAATTCCAATTTCAATTTAATCGTGTTCAGAATAAAATCAAGCAATCAGTTGATAAAAAAACTGAGAGGTAGTGTTTGACACCCGCGAGTTTGCGTATTTGAAGCTTCATCCTTATTGCATGAAATTCCTTTCAACTAAATCCAATAAGAAGCTCACACTTCGATTTTATGATTCATTTAAAGTCCTCGAAAGAGTTGAGACAGTTGCATACAAGTTCAATTTTATGGTCCATTTAAAGTACTCGAAAAAGTTGGGGGAGTTGCATACAAGTTGAGACTACCAGAGACATCAAAGATCCATTCAGTATTTCATGTTTTCCTTTATAAACAAAGTATAGGCTCTTCTTTGGAGCCTCAACCTTTGCCTGCTGCTTTTACTGAGGAAGGGAAACTTGTAGTTAAGCTCGAGCAAGTCTTAGATGAGCGCTAAAACAAGGAGGAGCTCTGGACTAGTGAAGTGGAAGAACCTACCTGATTTTGACACAGCACCTGGGAGTTGGCTGAGAAGTTAATGTTGGCTTTCCCCTCTTTCCACCTTGGGGACAAGGTGACTCTCCAATGGCGGCTATTGTAACAAACCCCAACAACCAAAATGAAAACGGGCAACATGGAGGAATTACACCCTTCAAATACACTTACAACAGGAGAGGGAAGGAAAATAACTAAGTAGCGGAAAAGGAACCATAATTTTAAGGGGTTAGTTACACGAAAGAGAAAAGGTAAATTGGATAAAAGCTATTGCGGACGGGGCTAGGAGACAGAACGAAAACGAGTGAAGTAAGAAATTAGAAGAGATTATTTCCCTCTCAAATGCCAAATATCTTTATATTGTATTTTTCATTACTTGTTCAAACTTCTATACATTGAGTTTACACTTTTGTAAAATTTGAAGGTTTATCACACTCATATATCCTCTCCAGTCACATACATTCCTCATTTCTGTGCGTGAGCACTTGGAGTACCATTACATTATTCTTCAAGCCTTTTCATTGCTCATCTTACACTTTTCAGCTGTTTCTTGTTACTCAAATTGTAAGCTTCAGCCCTTTCTGATACCTCTTATTCTCATTTTTTTTCACTCACTTTCATTTCTTTGTGAGCAGAGTTACCCTTTCCATGTGTATCCAAATATGTGAAAATGATGAACAATGTTACTTTCACTATTAATGGTCCAGTGCACCCGCAAATATATCTTTTACTGTAACAGAGGAAGTGTGTTTGTATATTTATGATAGAAAGAGGTATATACCTTGTAAACATTGACATTAACATGTCGTAATGCCACAAGAATCCAACTCATAGACAAGAATCCAACTAATTGTTTGCGAAGTGTTATTTTTATACAGTCGTAAAAAGTATGAGGTTTTATGAATGCAATAAGTTTCTCAAACATTTAGAAGTAAACAATTTTTCAAACACAACAAGCGGTCCTAAAAGCAGAGATTATGCTTCAACCATATCTATAATATTTATAGAAAGTTACATTTCAACATGTTACAAAGAACATCTATAAGTACAATTGAAAGTAATAAATAGAAATATTCACCACCAGGTTTGATAACCATCCATCTTGGTGTATTTATTAGGCACAATAAGCCCATGCTAAAGCTTGTAGCAGGCCCTGGCTTAGGAATTGTAGTCTTCCTTTTCACTAATATTTTCCCAACCAAAAACAATAAAGACTAATAACATATTTCCTCTTCTGTGCATCCAGTGTAAAAGAGCTAAATGTGGGCAAAAGACAAACCATAGACTGCAGACAGTAATCATAAAAAAGTTTATCAACGCAAGATACAGTCAATTTGCAGCAGGTTACTAGCATGCATTGCATGAGATGAGTCAAGAGTGTTTATTATGACTTGTGAGATCTCAGAATTATTCTGATTAACTGTATGGACATTCTTTCCATAAAGGAGTAAATTGCACATTAAATTCTAAAATATCACTCTCACCTTTACCAAATTATGGACAATTTGCATCAAACATATCAGCATTTTTTAAGCATTACGGCATATTTGAGAGATGAATGCACCAAGCAAAGTAAAGATACGTGGGAAATAGATGAAAAAGTGGAGATAGGAGGTCAGCAATATGCGCAATATCCCTCTATGAAGATCCAAAATCTTGTCACCTTATTAGCATAGAATAAAATCTCGCTCCTCAAAACCTAAGTATGAAAAGGATGAACATTTTAATGAAGATGAAGAAACAGCTTTCCCTGGGTTCTTTGTTGATCAAGCCATGGATAGAGCAAGAAACGAGAAATAGAAAAAGAGGACGAGAGTGAGAGAATAATCCATGAATTTTGATTCAGAAGTACCTAGGTTCTGTAAATGAGAGCCCAGGAGAGAGGGTTGGGGGCAGAGTTAATCCAAATAAACATACCCACAATTTAACTATCGTATGACTACAGAAAATCCTTCAATGATGCACATACAGTAAAAAGAATAGTTGAGTAAGGTGTGTATCTCTTTGGAATTGTCAATCAACCGGCCTCAAAAGTAGAAAACCCCATGACCCACTAACAATATTCCGAGAATTCTTTAAAAAAAATCAGAGTATTTGAAACAATTTAAGTACATGAAACAGCCAAAAACAAAATAAAAAATGAAAACCCTCCTAATGGCACGTACACCACCCCTAAGATAGCTCTATCATTTAACTCTCCACAACTTTGGGTCTTTGTGGTCCGAATCTTTTAAATTACGGTTGTGAACGCAGTTGCAGAGGCCGCGAAAACTTTGATCTTGCGACCACAACTCGTACCATGACTCCCCACTTACCCCAAGAAGGCAACGCTACCAATAATAGATGCACAAAATATTAATAAGCATGAGGCACTTGCATTAAAGCACTGATAATAAATGTCCACGTAGGAGTCCGGAACAAGGAAACTCAATCTGCAGCTTTGCTCTAAGCAAGCATGTGTAACTTTCATGAAAAGCCCACAAAAACTGCCATCCTACAAAAAATATGAAAAACAAATTGAAGAGAAAATGCTGGGATTGGGTTGACAATCATAAACCTATAGTCAAATGCAAATAATTACATGAAAATCTAATATTTTTTATAATGATTATGACTATTCTATCATGACTTCTTAATTAGAAAACACAGCACCAAATCCCATATAATTCACGAACCGCTTAGTTCGTCTCAGGTAGCCGAGTGTGATCAGCCTAATATTAACATAAACATTTTAAAATATGAGGAGAATAAAAGAAATTGTACAGAAAGACAACATGGACAAGAAATTATCCAAACGGGAAGGCTACCATGTGAAAACAATTAAACTCAGAACACTACTTGAAAGAAAGGCAAAAGCTAACTGAGCAGTCAAGAACAAACAAAACATGTCTGTCTCCAAGACCAACAATTGAGTGTTAAATTTAAGCATACACAAGCAAATATCTAACAGATTAAAGAAGGGACTGAGAAAATCTATCAGCAAAAACATTAAAAACGATTTAAATTTCGAAATCAACAGTTCTTCTATAGATTAATGTTCTTGATTCATGTAGCCAATCACGCCCTGTAGGTGCAAGTTTTGTAGTTGTTGTATTCACATAGAATAAAATTCCATTCCACAAACACTAGTATAAAAAGGAAGAACTTTTTAATGAAAAGGAAACAACAGTTGTTTGCAGGTTTCTTTATTGATAAGCCATGCCCAGAGAAAGAAATGAGAATTAGCCTACGCAGGAAGAGAAAGAATATCCCATAATTTTTCTATGCTCGAGTGCCAAAGTTCTATAGCAAAGGAAGGGGTATTGAGATGGATAGGAGCAGCTTGTATTGCAAATGAACATACCACAGTTCGACTACCATACAAACCTTTGAAAGATCTGGATCAGCAATAATAAAAAAAATGGTAAAATTATTCAAATCAATCCCCATTTTGTAGCTCACTAGAGATGAATTAGTAGGCTGGAATGGACAACACATTACTGAAATATAACCTGAGACCTGGACTCTCCCGCTGAAATTCTGATCAAAACCTTCCATACCCACCAATGTCATTAGATAACCATTATGTCATAATGCTGCAGCATGGCATTTTGGACCCCTCCACCATTCGCCATTATTCACCATACCATGCATGTGGCACCTATGACGAAATTCCCTCCTTTTCTTTTTTTTTTTTTCGCTTTTAAAAAACCCAGTTATGTACTTCAAATATATCAATCCATTACAAAAAGTAGTAAATTATTACAATTACTAGCCCACTAAACATTTGCTGCTATCAACAAATCCTTATGACTCATATTCCATGACCACTCTTCCTCTTCCTTTCCTTTATAATGAGTAAGTCTTTTTTTTTTTTGTAACAATATTGGTACCGATTAATCATCACAGTAAGCAATGACTAACATCATTGGGGACCTTAAGTGCATACAAGGTGGGTATTTCCCTCAAAACATAATTTATTCCATACCCAAAGTGGTATCACTAGGATTTGAACCCTGAATCATTTGGTTAAAGGACACAAGTCACTACCACTTGTGCCAACCAATGTTGGTTCTAACAACCTTTACTAATGCATGTCCGAAGAATGTTAATGGGACACCAAGAGAAAAATATAGGGTAGCAGCAATATAAATTTTACTACAAATGACAGTGGTCACACAAAAAAGGACAAAATACAAAATGATTAATTAATACAAGGATTTATTGGTGTGGTAGCAGTTGAGAAAAGGATGATAAAAAAATCAATTAAGGTAGTTTGGATATGGGAAAAAAGTCACTAGCAGCACCAGTAAGGAATAGTTACATGGTTTTTGGTCATGAAAAGAGAGAGAGAGAGAGAGAGAGGAAGACAAAAAAAAAAAAAAAAAATTAATAAAATTCTTTAGAGCAGTCTCATCATGACTAACATTCCTGAGAATTTGGCCTTTAACCAAGCCATAAACTTAAGGCCTCTAATGCGATAACAGAAAATTGACATGCAAATACATAGATAGTAAAATAACCATGTACAAACATAAAAACAAGGAAACTCAATGTGCAACTTTGTCACAAGATGCACGATTTTAATGAAATGGCCAACAAGAACTGACTGCACAGTGAACCAAAACACTGGAGAGGCAAGCAAAACGAAAATATTTACAGAAAGCATTGACGTTCATACCTAATATTTTATATCATGAACATCCAGTCATGAAAACTAACTCCAGAAATTTGTATGCAAGCAGCCTATGATTATCAATAAGTTAATCCTAAATTGCAGTATGACTAGCCTAAAAAACAGATATTTAAAATAATTTGAAGAATAGGAATTAGACAAGAAATATAACCAGTAAGACAAAGGCTACCACAGGGAAAGGCAATCATGGAGTGACTATGATGAAACTTGCAGAATACCACTTTAGCCATCAAAGACAATCAAGAACAAGTATAACCTGCCCGTCTTTGGCAACAAAGGTGGAAAAGCGACTAATTTTTAGATTACAACTGGACAACAAGAGCTTTCCACTTCCTATAAAGGCTATCATATCTGTCTCTTGCACTTCTACCTTCTCTATAGAAGGCATCCTTCAATAATGTCATTGTAGATTCATACACCTTGATCCTTTTATAAAGCACATCCTCAGCCAGCCTGTTCACCTCGGCGAATCTACTCAAGTTACAAAGTCCAACTAACATGGCATTCGCACTCTCATCAAGCGGCTTGACATGATTCTCAACAACATAATTCCAAATTTCATGTGCTGCTTCAGGGTCATCACAATCAAATAACATTGCAATGGCCGCAGCGCAGTTAGGGCCGGTGGGCGGCCACTCATTCTTGATCATCTCGGCGAAGAACCTCTCAGTCTCACGCGGCTTCTTGTTCTTCACCAAGCACTCAAAGATCATGTTGTAGGTGAGGGAGTCCGGAAAAGCGCCATGGAAAGGCATCTCATCGAGCAGGCGAATCGCGTGATCAATAGCCACATTGTTGCAGAGTAACCCAATCATGGCATTGTACATGATCAAATTAGGCAATAACTCGCCACTGACCATCACATCCCACATAGGGACAGCGTGATGGGCGTCGTTTCGCTTGACAAGAGTGTCAAGCGCGTTGGTAAAGAATTTCAAACCTGGGAAGCAATCATGGTCCTTCATAAGCTGAAGGTACCTGACAACATCATCCATGAGGTCAGCGCAAAAAAGGGTCATCAAAAACGCGTCGTAGGCAGCAACATTGCCCTTGTCCCAGCCAATTTGAGCCACCATATCACCAAACGTGATCTTAGCTTTAGCACCATTGCCTTCCCTCTGCCACCCTTCGAGAAGAATGGCAAAGGTGTCGCTGTCAGGCGACACCTTCACCTTGATCCTCTCGAGAAACTCGACGCCCACGGAGGTTTGGTTGTCCTCGCTGCAAACGGCGCTGAGGAGCGAGTTAACGGCGACCACGTCTTGTTTGACGCCGTACCTGTCCATGACGTCGAAGCTCATGACGGCCTCGTTAAACCTACCGGCGGCGGAGTAGCTCTGGAAGACGGAAGCGAAGGTGGAGAGAGAAAGCTTCTCTTCCTGTTTCATGGACCTGACGGCGTCCCACATGGGCTCGAAAAGCTGGTTTTTTCCCAGCAGGTCGACCATCAAGTTCCATGCATGGGCCGGGTGCTTTTTGCCGCGCCCGGCCCACCGGAAGAACTTGACGGCGGAAGAAGGGTAATTGTAGGAGAGTTTCAGGACCTCTTCGACGAGGTCCTCCTCGGGGACGATTCCCGAGGAGGAGAGGGCGGTTTCGATGTCGTGAGGGGAGGCGCGTGTGAGGATGTCGCAGAGGGCACGCGCGGTGGATGAGACGTTGGGCGCGTCGAAGTGGGAGGGGAATTGGTTGGGTTTGGGAATTGGGGGTGGTTGAGGTTTGTTAGGGTTTATGGATGCGTACTTGAACCCCCTGGACCTCGCGGGGTTTTCCGCCACTGCCTCCATTTCACGATTCATGCATCAGAGGGTCTGGTGCGGGGCATCGAAAGAGCTTCTTCAAGAACGCTTGAGTTTTGCGTTGAAGCAGTGGATTGGGTTGGCGACGAAATTCGAAGGAGGGGAGAGAAAAATGGGAATGGGAGATTGCTTGTGAAGAAGGGAATGTTTTGAGAGTGTTTTGGATCGGTTGAGTGCAGTGTGCAGTGAGTTGGTGTTCGGAAGAAAGTTGAGTTTGAGTTGTGTAAGACAGATGACACAGATTTTGGGGAGCAGATTGAAGAGTGACGTGAATCTGTGATACACGCGTGTGCGTAGAAATGGGCCTGTGTCACCAGATAGCCCAAATTGGTTGGAATATACTACAGGACGGCTTCTTCCTCCACCTCCGTACTCATGCACCTACCTCTAATACATCGAAACTCATTGTCCATTGATAAAGAAAAACCGTTTCAACATCAAAAACAACAAAAATGAGGAAAACATATAATAAGGGATTCCAAATTGTAGCCTATTGGTTTTATTTCGAATTCATAACTAAAAAGTTTTTCAAATCCCTTATTAATGGAAGGTTAAAAATGTCAAAATAGGAATCAAATTTGATATTATTAGAAATGCTCAAAAGAAGAAACATAAAATATTTATAACATTCATATTTTTAAAACAAACTTTTGATGGTAAGGTGAAGATTAGGTTTAAGTCTATAGGTCATAATAAGTAAAACAATTTTTGAACCAATTTTGCAATTAATCTTTTTATAAAATTTGTAATTTTAAAAAAATCCAGTTTCTTTAAGTAGTACTAAATTAAGTTAAACGTTATATTTCGTTAGTTTTTTTTTCTTATAAAACTCTAGATCTGAATTCATAATTTTGAATTTTATTTACATTTAAATAAATGAATTATCATAAAATTATATTATAAAAGTGTAATTTGATATGATATTTCAAATTTTAAAATTTAAATTTCAGTTCACATTTCATATTGCAATATTTTTTTTTATTTAAGATCAGTTTACGTTAATTTCATTTAATATCAATTTATTTTGATTTTTCATCATAACAATCTATTGTCATAAAAACATATCATAAATAAGATTATTTTAAAATTTAAAAGTTGATTTTCCCAAGAGTTCAAAGTTAAAATTTTTAAATACTTAGGATAATTACTACAAAATATGTGTATTTTATTTGTAACAGGTTTTAAGAAAATACATGCATTTATAATTATCATGCAAGTTTATTCACATTCATATATTAGAAATTTGTTAAAGCGGTCATTTTTTTGTTTGTTAATAACTTAAGAGTACATACAATTTATTATTTTTATTTTCCCTTTTATTTTTTAAGAACTTATGATATTTTTCCTACGTTTCCAAAGTATTTCTTTTCTTTTTTATTAAAATTCAACATAGACATAAAAAGTATTGAATTTACCTGTTTTCCGAGTGATTCAAAGTATTTCATTATACCTATTAGTCTAATTTTATATTTATCAATATTGAGTAAAAAAAGAATATTTGTATGAAATCATATAAATATGAACACAAGAAAAGTGAATTACAAACTTAACTTTCACCTTTTTGTTATCTGAAGAAATTTTTATCCAGTTTAAATAGTATAGACATTATTTCATAAATTCTAGAATTATTGCATTTTCCCTATTTGTAAATGACTTTATTATTATTTAACATTTATTTTTTATTTTTCCTTTTGCAACATTACTGTGATGGTCAATGAAATAATGTATTCACCAAAAGGTTAAATTGATACAGTAAATAAAACAAAATATACAAAAATTGGTCATTCATATAATAATCGATTTTTAAATTGAACATAATTAATTATCATAAAAAAACTACAAATAATGTTTATTCCAAAATTTAAATTTCTCTTCAAAATTTGAATTCAAAATTTTTAAAAATTAATAATGTTTAGTAAGTGCTCCACAGTTTATACAAAGTTATTGTATAAAAAGTTGTATTTTCAAACTAGTAGATCATAAATGAGTCTAAGTGATGAAGTTGAAAAACGAAAATGAATAGAAAAAAGAGAAACAAAATTCGTTCAAATTCAATCAATACAATAATTCATTGAAATTGGTATGCTTTGAATATCATATGATTATTTGTTTTTATTTTAAAATCTCATTTGAATGATACTATATTTTATTGTCTTCTAAAAATATATTTTAATCTTAATTGAGCACCAAAAAATTAAAAAAGAAACTTTTTAATGTTTAAAAATCTTAATCAATACCATAGGACGATATATGTTTATATAAAAAATCTGTTTAAATTTCCAATTAAATACACTTTTGTAATTATAGACTTTATATAGATAAATTTGGACTCAAACTTCAAAATACATATAGATTTGTTATTCAGAATTCAATACATTTATTTTTGAGTTAACATAGATTTTATGAAAATATTTTCTAAAGTTTATAAAATTTATACTTCTCCTCTGAGCAGCATGCCATCCTTTCACAGGCTCCCTTTTTACCGAGTCAGAACTACTTTGAGATGTATGGTAAATCCACTGAATAAAAGGCAATTAGGATTTTGGTTCCACCTTATTACACTAGGACCAATAATTGAATTTAACATGTACAATTCTAATCTTCATCAAAAGCATTATTATGAAACACACAACGGTTACACTTTCTTTATAAATTCCAAATAGTTGCAAATCATGTATATTTCCATTAAGTTTTTTTTTTTTTTTTAATTCTCCCCACAATTTATGTTGGTAGAAATGATGTTGTTGATTATAAGGAATACCATAGTTAGATTTACCAAATTTTAGCATTTATCTCAAACAATGTAAGCTACAAGACAAAAAAAAACAGAACATGCTTAGTAGATTCTTCAATCAACCTCTAGACAAAAACGTATATGAGGTGTAACTGTTGATCCAAGATCTTCCCCTTTTTTTTATAGTTTTTAAAAGTTATTTCTACTAGGTTGTTTATTTTAAACATTGCTATCATGAAGCACAAGACTTTAGAAGAAATTATGCAACTCCACATTATTTTAAACATTTAATTAAATTCTTGTGTAACTAATTTTTATTTTTAGATTTAATCATACGTCGAATTAGTAGTTAAGGTCTTTTTATATCCTTCACCCCAGCACCTATGTTCCTTTTTTACCTGTCATGAACATATTTTTTATCCTTCTAAGATTCTTGTTATCTTACCATTTTAACTAATTTTTTCAACCACAAATTCTTTCCAAATCGCTCCACAAAGTACAGATATTTTTTTTATTATTCTTTTATCTTATCAAATTTCTTCAATCCTTATATTTTGATGTCATAAGAGAGTTGTAGATGATGTTTTTGTAAGTTTGAAATATTCATTCCTATTTCTCACAAGTATTTCATTAAAGGTATCTAAATATCTCACTTTTAACTCATTAAACTCTTTGAAAGTCAAACTTTGTCCTAATTAATTCAAATATTTCATTAAAGGTATCTAAATACCTCACTTTTAACTCATTAAACTCCTTTGAAAGTCAAACTTTATCCTAATTAACTCAAGGTATTTTGCTTTGACTTTCCTTACGTTCTTATGGAAACTTGTTTTGTATTTAAATTAATTTTTTATTCTTAATTTTGATATCTTAAAAAAGGATACATAATGATAGTGCTACCAAAACATAATTAAGAAGATACAATCAACCGACAAAAGAAAAAAAAAATTTAGAAACTTTTTGTACAATTGGTTTTTATATTTCTTCTCTTGGATTAGTCATCACAAATATCTCTAAATAGTTGAATGCGAACTTCAACAACTTTATAATTTGAAATTTGTGTTATAACCTTTTTAATTTGTACATTAATTTTGAAGACTCTAAATTTACTTTTGAAAATTGACATTTGACCTAAACACTAATTCAAAATTTTGCATAATATTCTTGATAATCACAACGTTTTCTTGTGTAGCATCTCCAATGATTAGTGTATCATTCACGTAATGTAAAATACTTACTTTAACCTTATCTCTCCCTAATTTGTATCATGTGTACATGATATTCTTAATTCTCTTTATAGTAAACTCAGCTAACTATATATTTGATTGCTCTATATATTACCATCATTATTTTTAGGTAGGAAAATTTGATTTCAATTGTTTGCTATTCTAAAATGTATCAGTTATGATATGTATTTTATCATACTAGGATTTCTTAACCTTCCCCACCCATGCTTCATATAGCCATTGCTTACTTTCCATACTAACATTGATACTCGTATCTTTTCGGTTTTCTTCTTTGTGTTTGTGATTTCACTTTCCACTTATGATTGTTTTCTGGTTAATTAGATCTTAACGTATAATTCAAGCATTGACCCTCCCATCTATTAACCCATGTGACCTTTTGTGCTTAGGTACATCAACATACATTTTCGTATTTCCAATAACAATCAAGTCTTAATTGTTTAAACCTCCTTTGATGTCTTATTCTCTTAAATCTCATCACAAATCCAAACTTTTATCCCTCCTTATTTTTTCTTCTCAAAATGTTTTCTCATATCTTTTTCATCTCTGGAATCTATTCCATAATTTCTTTATTGAAATCTTCAAAAAATCTCGAAGTTAAAAACATCAATACATATTTTTTGCAAGTTCCTGAAAGATCTCTTTCACCTTGCTTATTCTCTCCCCTCTTCTAGTATTCAACCAAATTTAAGAATAATCTTATATAATATATATATATATATATATATATATATATATATATATATATATATATATATAATATATTTTTTTTATATATATATTTTTTTTTTTTTTTTTTTTTTTATTAAGGTCAATTTAGTGATACTACCTTACAAATTAATTAAAATTTGAAAAAGAAACAATTAGTTTGGAAGCTAAAAAGTTATTTCGTTAATTTTTGTGTAGAACTGTTGAAAAAAAGTTATTTCGACATTATAAAGTAGAACTGTTGAAAAAAATTAAATGCCAAACGGCCTAATTTTTGTGTCTTTAGTCTAATATTGGCAAAGTTTATGGAGAAAAGAAAATATTTAACAATTTTAAGCTGTACTATATACATTTTCCTTTATATAAGAATATAAAATAAAAAAGTGTCTTAAATATGCTTTTTCGTACTGAAATGTAGTTGCATTTTATTTGTATTTTCTAAAATAATATATTTTACTTTTAATGCTTGTAAAATCTTCTTTTAATGGTTTTGGTTTTTGTTATTATGTTTTAGTTCTTTTAATATATCTATTTCTTTAATCTCTATAATACTCTATTTATATTAGTTTTTGCAAAATGTTTAATGGGGATTAAAACAGTAATTTATAGTGTTTACCTTTTATTTTCTTTTAATTAATTTAATGCTTTTAAAAGTAATCCATTTTTAGCCATTAAATTGTGAGAATAAAAAATAATTCTAAAATAACTTAAATGTCTTTCATTCAAATATATATATATATATAATCTTTGCATCACAAGTGATTCATTATGTCATGAGATCATTCAAATATTTAGCCGTGGTTATTTTTATTTCACAAGTAATCAATGTAAATTACATTAAAAAGTATATACTACCATATTCATTTATTTTTAATAAGCTATCAGGTAAAATTCATCATATTTACATATTATTTAATTACATTTTCGAGTGGACTTTGGGTTGACACGACCTAGGACATTAATCATTACTCTTGTTCCAATATCTGATCATCTCCCTGCTGTGAGCAATATTTAATTCGCAACTCTACCAATTTCCATGTCGTGCTCATGTTAGAGAATGATAACCAAAAAAACAGGGGGAGGGAAGATGTTATGTATCAAATAATCCATAGTTTACTTAGTGGAAGAAGCATTTTGTGAACTAACAGTACTGCATTATGTTGCAGAAAATAGCTATTTTGGGATATCAGGAGCCAAGTAATGCTGAACTAACTTCTTTTGGATATATTCCCATTAATGCTTACTCTTTTGTGTATGTTTCTGCATTTCCAATACTATTTAGAAGACATCCCCACGTGCATTAAAACCATAGTTTATGCTTCAAGTTGCAAGCCCTATAGGAATATGACTGTACATGGGGGCAGAGGAAGTCTTGTTAAATACCACTCTCATCTACCTCATCCAAAGCATCATTCAGTGAGCTGCTCTTGAAGCTATAACAATTTAGTTAATTAGGGTTTATCTCAATAACCTTGTCTTGTGCTCAGTTTCATATAATGGCACAAAAAACCCTCATGTTAACCTTTCTTGTCTTCCTTATTCTGCAACATCACTTTGGCTCAATTGAAGCGTCAAGGAACAGCATTCAGACACCACCAGCAATACCTAGGAGTCCACAAGCTCCTTCAGTTTATTGGTATACACTAGACAGTGATACCATTGGAGGTGGTGGTGATGCCTACCGCCCAACCAGTCCCGGTCATAGCCCTGGTGTAGGGCACCAATCACCACCAACCAAATAAATTATAGTTTGCTTAAAAGGATTTTGGGCTTGAAGCTTTTTTCTTGCTTTCACTTTCAATCATCTTTGTTTTTCTCCTCGTTCTCGTGCAGATGAATCAAATAGCAGAGAATGTTTTGGCTAAGGGAAAATAATCTAGAGTGATGTTATTAGTTGTTTCTTATTGTGTTTTAGTGGGGCATTACTTTTGATATCGGTATTCGAAAAGTTGCTCGCTATATATCAGTGTTTGATTATTTTGCTATAATATTGAGTTCCTTAACTCTTTCAATGTTTTCTTTTCCATGTTTTGTTATGGAGGATCATCTTTTGACCTTTTGTAATAAAGCTCACATCACTATAATTTTGTCTTTATGTAGTAGTTATATCTAATCGAGGGTGAGCTATGGAATATTCGAAGTGGGCTCGAAGGAGTATTACTATTGCTTATATTCAGCAATAGTAATAAGCATATTTAAGCTTATATTTAAAACATACATATCAAAAATGGTTTTGATAATCTCTTTAAAATATAGATAATAATATCTCAATCAATAAAAAAAATGGTTAAATATAAATAGAATGAAGGATTGTCAAATGGTTTTACAAAGGTGAATATCACCATTATTACAGAAAAATCTCTATAAGTGGACCACTTTGAGCCCGCGAGTTCTCTGATATTGACAACTTTGTTAATGTTTGTAATTGAAATATGGATAAACTATGTTTTCCTACCTGATTTTTGGTGAATGGTATATGTCTATTTTCTATAATGTTTTTAGTCTTTAGATTAAGTATGATTTTTAAGATGAGTCACATATGTTTTATAAAGAAAGATCGAGAAGAAAAATTCGTAGTCAATTTTTTCAACAAAAAATAATTACCAATAAATTAGTGAATATTTTAAATTGTAGTTGTCTTATAGCAATACTTTCATTATATTTTCTCTTGTAATTTGCGCTGCAAATTTTAGGGTTTTAGTTCTTATAATTGTTTTAGGTGTAAAGTTGGGGTTTTCAAGTTCAATTAGAAGAGACAAATAAAAAAAGAGCTCAAGAAGAAAAGCAGGGGAAATATCTTTGGAGTCCATATTGAAGCTAAAATTGGAGAGTATTTAGAGCCTAAGTTGGAAAGACAATTTTGACCAAGGGAAATAAGTCAACCCAAGAATAATTTGACTTTTGAATCAAATCTAGAAACTTTTGAATTTTAAATTTCTCTATCCTTTTGGTTTCTTCTTATAATTTTCAGCCAAAGCTAGTAATCTAGATTTGTCATTTTAGATTCATTTAGGTGCTATTTGATTGCAAAATTTTGGATGACTTAGACTTACACAGTTTTTTTTTTTTTTTTTCACTTAAAAGAAAGAATATATATAACTTTTCCCGGTTCCAAAAAAAAAAATTCAATCCTTGCCTTTTTGATGCCCTTCTCAACACATCAACAATAGCCTTGAAATCATCCCATTTGCACTTCACCTCTTAGAGTGGTCACATGTACAGTTTCTTCTCAAACCCCAGCAACAAAAAAAACCTTGATTGCATGTACCATACTCCACGAAACACCTTCCACGCATCAACTGCCTTAATATGTTCCTCTTCATTAGCAATTTCGAGTCACATTATTCCATATGCATCATAACCATATAGATGTTTATGCTTCCTCACCAAACTTGGCACCAATTTCTCTTCCTTCCTTGTGCATAACCAAACATCATGCGTATGTACTCCAACTCACTGTGGCTACCTACATCTGACATAACTCTGATACATAGACAATAAATGAAAATTAAACCAAAGATCTCACGAACCTTTTCCTGCGACATTTCTATCAAATTTGTTTTCGTACCAATCACCAACAACGAATTAGATTAGCCCCTAAACAACCCCAATCCCAAAAGGCACATTATTTCCCCCACCCCTAACCACTCGTACTACGTCAAAATTGAGTTCATACTGATATTCAAGTCCTTCATTATCACTCCCCCTCACCCTACTATCCAAACCCATAATGAAAATTTCCTCGCATCCACCTTTGGAATAGCATTCGCACACCAGAGATTAGTGAAAATATATGACTTATCACCATACCATTATCATGGGTAGTTGAATATGCCGACCTGACAGAGAATGCCCCTGTCCCTTTATTTTTCCACAGCCATATATATCTTCCTTATCTAGTTTTAGTAGGTTAGAGTTTACTATAATATGCATGAAAGAAGACAATTGAGAATGCTCTCTTGTAGAACTTCTTCATTATGTAGCCCCCTTCATCCACCATATTTTGATTATGTATCCTCCATTTCTACTTCACCAATAAAACCTTATTAAAACCTCTTACATCCTTTATTCCTAGGCCTCCTAACTTTTTTTGTTTATAAGTTATATCCCAACTACCATAATTGATCTTCCTCCTATCATTTTCGCATCTCCAAGGAATTTCCACTGTACTTCCTTCACTATCCTATTAGTCATTTTAAAAATAGAAATAAAATATAGGGTTAGTGAGATTAACATCGATCTAACAATAGCCAACCTGATTGTCTCCTCTTCCATTTTTGCTAGTATCTTTTAAACTTTCATCACAATTGGTTCCAAAAATACGCCTTCCTGTGGGATGCCGGCCGTGCTCTTCCCCACCCCCGAACTTATCCACACAGATCCCACTCACCTAACATTAAAAAAAAGTAAAAGTCTAAATAGCGTCGATCAAAATATAGACACAGAATCGGTCAAACCGACTCAATATCAACACATACATATATAAACTTTAAAGTTGGTTAAAGTTGGCTAGAAGAATTTAAACTGACGCTAATAATTTCAAAAGATAAAAAAAATTATAAATAAATTGTAATAAAAAATTATATAAAATAATAATAGTTAACATTGATTTAACCAATGAAACTAATATTAAAATGAATAACATTTAAAAAGAATTATAGAAAAAAAAAAACATGAAAAGGCCTAACCGATGCCAACAATTAGGTTGATGCGTACGCGAGTTATTTAGTGAATTATTCAAGTATTAGATAGAGAAGGGTTATTAAGTGAGTTGTGTGTGAGTTAGACAGACGTAGGTTATGAAGTGAGTGTGCGTGATTAAGTGGACACAAAAAATTAAGTAAAATTTTGTATGAATTTGACCGAAGCTAATTAAGTGTTTATAAAGCCACATTTCTTTCACTTTTTTAGGTAAGCTTCCTTCATTTTTTTTTTTTTTAAAAGCAAAATCTTAGGTTCTTTCTTGACATAACTTCTTCTTCGTACAACTCCTTGTTCTTGGTTCCCCTAAGTCTTTGCAGTTCCTAACTCCTTCTCTTCATGCTTTGCTGTTTTGGTTTCCCAACTCCTTCTCTTCACGCTCTGCTATTTTGATTTCCCATTTATTCATTCTCTTATATTTTGGTGTTTCATTTCTTTGTTCCCAAAACCTGGGCTTTCCTTGGGTTCCCTAAATTTAGGTTTCTGTGGTGAGTTAAGGAAAGCTTTTGAGATTCCCTTTACCTTTGATTTTGGTCTCTATTTTGGATTTGCTAGCCTATGTTTGTCTCATACAGTTAGTTTTCGTTGTTTTTTTTTTTTTCTTTAATTCTATTTTGGGATTGATTGCAAATACTTGAAAATACTTGGGATTAAGCGTAGATACTAATAAATCAGTGGAGTTAAAACCTTAATCACTTTGCTAAAAGATAGTTCTGTGGGCTTATTATTTGTTTTGGCGTTTCTTCTTTTGTTTTATTGTTGTTGAAAGGTGTATTTTGTCACTTGTTTTGGGATTGGCCTAAGTGTTTATAATAGAGTATAAAATTTTGTAAATTATCTGAATTTTTTTTAATTATGTAAGGAATTTGGGTATTAGGATAGAAAATATGATTTTGTTAAGATTAAATATAAATAATGGTTCTTCATAATGCTTCACCTATAAGAATTTATGTGTGATTTATTAGAAATAGAAATAATAAAATAAATTCATTATGTCACTTGGGAGTTAACATTTCATCCTCGTCTCCTCACTTAAGATTATTAGAAATTGTAATATCTATAATAGTTTTACCTGCATCCAATTTTGACTACAAATTCGATATTTAAGTACATTCTATTTTGATCACATGTATTAATTTAGAGTAAGATTACGAAATTATTATATTTTGATATTAAAGTAAGTAAATTGATATATTTTTATTGAAAAATTCATTTAATAGGATATTTTAATTAATTTTTTAGGTTTTTCAAAATTAAAGGTAATTAAGGTGAAATTGTTAAAGAAGAAAATATTAATTGAAAATTTTACTTGATGGATTACATGTATTTTAAAGAGATTGATATCATCATTCAAATTTCTATTATTGTTTTAAATAAACAGATTTATGTGTAAATTTATGTTTTATTGCTTTTATCAAAATCAAAAAATGACATACTTTCTATTTTTTTTTCAGTATTCATTGATAGCATAATGTTAACTCATTTTTTATTTATTTAAACTTTCATAAGTACATGTTATGTTAGTTAATTACAGTTTTCATATGGATTTTACCTTTATATGCAGCTTTTGATTTCTCATCTCGAAATTGAAAATAGATTTTCATTTGGACTTTCAAATCTCGGATTAGGAATTAAATTTTATTCCGGTGTTATCATTCAAATTAATTGAATTCATATTTTAACTTCTTCAAAAATATTTCACATTATAATTTGACACTATAACAAAAGATAATTTTAACTAGGGTTATTTTAGCGTTTCTGGGAGTTTTAACCCCACTAAGTGCATTACCCGCGGTTTTCTTTTCTCCTGATAGATCCATCGTTGTTAACAGTTCCAGACCGCTCCTCTCCGCACTGTTCTGCACCGTTCTGTACCGCTTCTCCCCGCGTCATTCCACACCACACCTTGCCCGTGCGTCACCCACGTCGCACCGTACTATGTTATGCCATATTGCTTCTCCACAATTTTGGAAGGTTTGGACGATTGAAGTGAAGGAGGTTTGAAACTTTTTTAGGTTTTGGTTAGGTTACAAAGCGAGGAAAAAGGGAAATAAAAGAGGAAAATGAAAGAGGAAAACTTAGTAAAAGAGGGAACCATCGTAAAATGAACGAGGGAGATTTTCAAAAAAATATGAAAAGTTTTAAAAGTTTTTTAAAAACGTAAATAGATACTAGGGGTTAAGCAAATCCATGGAAAACGTGTTTATTCCTGGAGGTTATCATAATAACTCCATCTAATAAATCTCCGTTAAAATTAAACTTTTTTGTAGTGTGACTTGCAATTGAACTTCAATGTTTTATACTACCAATTCCAATTAGACTTATTAGTATTGAAAACTAACATTCTGCATGTAAGATTGGGACTGCCCAAACACAATAAACTCTTGAATACTCAAGAGGATATAAACTAGAAACTCTCCAACAATTTAGAAAAAAGAAAGATGTTATTGGAACGAAATCACATAAGAAGCAACACAAGACAATTCAACAGCACAACACAAACTTTTAGAAACTTTTTACAATCTTCAAAACACTCTTTTAACAATTGAAAATAGCTAAAAAAAAATATCAAATGAACGTTATAAATTTATGAAAGTATATAAGATCTGTAAAAGAAAGAATCAAAGGTTTTATTTATAAAGTTATGAAAATGCTGATTAAAAACTTATTCAAACACATTTAGTCGATTATATTAAGTTGGTAATTAATTAGTCTCATTAAAGTTTGAAAATTAATTAAAATTCTTTATGTTTTAATCGATTATTACATGAGTTACTTATTATTTCAACTTTTCATTTATTGCAGAAAACAAAGTTAATATATTGTTAAAGGAGTTAATCGGTTATTTTCTAAGACTAGTTGAATGATGGCAACACTCAATGATAGAAGATTTGATGAAGCAATCCTTGATTAAGTTTGGTTTGAGTTAGTATCTTGAGTGTTAGGTAGTGGTGTGCAATTATTTTTGCTTTCATCTTGAAAATAGCATACAAGAGCTTCAAAAGAGTCAAGGTTGAATCGGTTTTCAAATGAGTATTTGTGAAAAATTTTACTGTAGAGTGAAAACAATTATTTGTTTCGCAAAAACAATTTATTGATTTGTACTCTAGTAAATCAGTCGATTAATTTCCAAAAGAATTGATTGATTTTACTTGGATGTGAATTCTGCTATAAATAAATAGGCTCTGCACTTTTTGAAAATGATTCTGCACATTTTCAAAGAGTTAGAAAACTTCATATTTTGCTGGTGAGAGCTTTGGAGAGCAAGGATTCTGAGTTTTTAGAGGTTGATCAAAGATTTATCAAAGATTCACCTTGAGTCTCAATCTTTGAAGCGATCTTACTTGTATTTGATTGTTGGAGCATCCTGCAGCCGAAATTGAGTCCAAGGAAGTCATCCTTTTCTGCCTTGGTTCATTTTGGTTGCTATCTTTTGATTATATTTTGTTTCGATATAATTGTGTTGTTGTAATACACTTAGATAGAGTTTTTAAGTTTGTTTGATGTTATATTTTCGTTTGGATAATGTTTCCATATTGTATCTGCAGTAGTGTTCTGCAAGCTGTGTAGTAATGTTCTGCATAGGGGTTCTTGAACAATCTTGTACGGTTCAAGATTGGTTCTTGGACTTGGTTGTGTTTGTAATATTGTGTGATTAGTGGAAGTTTTACTAGAGTTGCAAAGGAATTGGATGTAACTCTTGAAAATGAGTGAACCAGTATAAAAATCTTGTGTGCCTTTACTGCTTTTGTGTCTTTCATTAATCGCGTATTGAATCTACACTGCAAACTATTTTTCTCGTATAAATAATCGATTAAATGTGAAATTAGCCGATTGATTTTCTGGGCAGTACTTAAGACTTTTTCTCTAATTATAAAAATAACCGATTGTATGCGAATTTAACTAATTGATTTTCTAGACAATATATAAAAATTGATTTTTACATCTCACCTTGATTAACAAACCCCCGTGTAATTAGTTTAATCATAACTGGATCTGTTTGTACTCTCATTTTTGGATTTCAACAATTGGTACATTATATTTATCTTCTGTTTTTCTCTTCACTAATTTAAAATTGTTTTGGTTATGTGCTCATAGAATTCAACATGTTGTTTTCAAATTCCACCTGTTAATTTTTCTGGACTGAAATTTTATAAAGATCTTTTTGAATCTTTGTTGATCACAAACAATTTTGGAAGAATCATTCAACCAAGATCATTGTGAAATTTTCTGAAATATTGTAACTTGAAAAATTTAATTGATTGAATTGGGATTTTAATCCATTGTTTTTTGCGCCAGGTTAACTAAGTTTTGTTCAAGAACTGTTGGTTAAATTTCAATCGACTGTTGTACATTTCCACTTGTTATTTTTTTTCTAGTTACTCACTACCAGGAGATTTTAATCAATTGTTTTCTCATTTTAATTGATTGTTTTTCTTGGTGCATGTGAAAATTGATTTTTCAGCGAGTTGTTTGTGATTTTAATTGAATGTTTTGTGTGTACTGCGATACTTGTGCATTGATTAATAAAAATTCTCATTCTTATCAAAAGTTTTTTCAAAAAGAATTAATAGGTCAATTCACACTAGTAGAAAAAAGACATTTAAAGACAGAATATTAGCGAACGCGCAGTGACATTTTTGAAATTAAGTGTAACCATACCACCGCGGTTGGTGGGAGAACCGCGATGGTATCCTGCCTGCAAAATATTTTTTAAATGCAAGGAGGATACCATCGCGGTTCTGGAAACAATTGTGATGGTATCCTGCCTGCAAAATGCCGCGATGGTATCCTGTCGATAAAATAATTTTTAAATTATTTTGCAGGCAGGATACCATCACGGTTGTTTCCAGAACCGCGATGGTATGTGGGATACGAGCGCGGTTTCCACAAACAATCGTGCTCGTATCCCCTGTTTTAGGTTGCCCTCGCGCACTCACATAACACTCTCGTTCTCTCTCTCTCTTGCGCTCGTCTTCCCTGTGAGCTCTGTTGCACCACCACTAAGGAGCACGTTCAACGCTTCTGCTTCTCCACATTCTTCATTCGAGGTTCATTGTATTTTGTTCATTCATATTTTGTTCGTCGCCTTATTTTGATCTTCTTAGTTCTGTCATATAGGTTTCGATCTTCTTAGTTCCTTTGTTTTGGGATAATTTACTTTTCCTTTCGGTATTGATTGGTGTGAAAATTTATCCTTTAGCAGAGTTTGAAAATGATGATTTTGTGTATAGTTTAAATCTGTGCCGACTAAAGTAATCATATGTTGACTACACCATATTGCTTTGTAGAACTACTACCAATGAATTCACACATGATGTGCTCCTTTGTGACCATTGCCATTTCGAATAGTATAGTGTTAATACACATATTTGCAGGCATAATTTTAAGGGTAAGGAACTCAGGGTCAAGGATTGAATATACAAGTGATTACACAATCATTTACCTCTAATTTAATAAGGTTTTCAATTTCGTCAATTAACATTGTAGTATAGTTAATATTTTCCTTTTTTGTAATTATTAAGCGTAACATGGCAACATGAAAGCGATTTAGTTTCCTCTTTGATCCCTTGTATATCAAAACTAGCATTATTGTATGGTGAATAATTGAATAGTTAGTACATTATTGGGCTTGATTTGATTCCAAATGTCTGAATGTTAGGATACATTTATGAGGAAACAGGTGATATTGGCGTCTGATTAAGGACTCGGGTTTTACAAGCTTAAATCATCCATGGTTGTACTTGTAGTACTTGAGCATGTCAAAAATCAAAAATTGGTTGAGATTGCATTACTGGCAATATGGGACCCTTCACCTTACAACATCATCATTATATCAAGACAAATAACTGTTTAATGCCACCACTCGTGCTTTGATCCCAATCTTCAATCATTCATATTATTTTATACCTCAAGCTTACTAGACTTCTTCCTTTATTTTTGGATGTATCACATTAATTGAAGGGGAAGAAAATCATTATGCAATTGATAGGGGCTTCTCCCCTGATCTCATTTTCACCCTCCTGATCTATTTTCCTCAATTTGGTTTCCTAGATTACTGTTTGTTGTATTTACGTTTTGGGCATTTCAGCAACTTCCCGTGTTTTACCTCTGTCTACAAGAGGTATGTTTTTTTATTTATCAAATGCTTGAATTGTTTTAGTTTTTATATCTTGATCAAAACGTGTTGGGCTTGAGTCCGGGGATGTTCGATCCCTGACATTTTATGTTTTCTCTAATATTTATGCTTATGATGACGTGTTGGTATTGAGTCCGAGGATGTTCGATCCCCGACAATTTTAGGTTTCATTTGTGCCTTGTTTAATATGTATAATTTTTTTAATATACGTAGTCATGGATCAAAGTTGGATAACTGCAAGTCGAATCAGTGATGAGTATGAGAAAGGTGTTGAAGAGTTTTTACAATTTACTAAGAGGAATGGAGCAGGAGTAAATAACAACTATTTTTGTCCGTGTGTGAATTGTTTAAATGTGAAAATACATGCTTGTCCCAATGCCAACGCGGTGGTATGTGGAATACTAGTGCGGTGGTATGTGGAATACCAGCACGGTTTTTTCTACAACCGCGCTGGTATGTCTATTACCAGCTTTTTTTAAGTCATTTTTTGTGCACTCTGGGCATTTCTTGCTACGATTCCTTAAGAATCGCGGTGATATGTTATACTTTCCATCGTAGTTATACAACCGCGGTGGTATCTTCAATACTTTTTATCGTGATTGGATCTACCGCGGTTCTATAACCGTGGTTGTAAGCCTTGTATAACCGCGATTAAATGTGTTCTTTCTACTAGTGTCACCCTCCCTCTTGAAATTCAGCCTATATATTTTTCAACATTGAAAGCACATTATTCCACTAGCTAATTGGTTAGTAAAACAGATAATCAATTATCCCATTCTGAAACATTCTCAAGAAGAATTTACTTGATTACTTAAAATCTTAATCGATTAATATAGCCATAAAACTTTTTCACATATTTTTAACCTTTCAAACCAATTTATGTTAATTAATTTTAATATTGGTTGTGTGCTAAATTGAAGCTCTTGTAAATATGTGTGTAAGATTCTCAACATATGCAATGGAAGTTATAACACTCAATACATCTTCAAGACTAACATCTTCAAATATTATCATCAAAACAACTTCTCTTGAAACTTGATTTTTTTCTTTAAGTTCAACTCCCCATTTTTTAATGATGACTCACAATTGATGCATAATCCATACTTGAATGTTGGAGAGAACACATTGCTTTCATTGGAGTCTTTAAACACACATGTATAAGCACTCATATCACAAGAACTCCCCCCTTGTTGTGAAATCTCCCCTTTGCTCTAAAATCCCCAACATGAAATACAAGGAAAAAGACATTGCAAAGAGACAAGACAAGGAGTACAATATATATATATATATATATATATATATATATATATATATATATATATATATATATAAACTCATTCCCAAAAGAACTTGCATGTATTCTCTCCTTAGGGCATGATCAAAAACAGAAAAAAAAAAACAATAAGAATAATACAAAACCACATGTGTTAGAAAATTATAGGAATTATTCAAAAATGGTTATAATAATCGATTGCACACAATTACTAATCGATTATCTTGAACGAAAATTTAGTTGCAGAAAATATAATTGAACAAATATTATCCAGTGTATCATCATGCTCTTCAACCTTATTCAACTAGTAATTGTAAATCTTCTATTTCTTTTACTTGATCTTCATCAATTTGCATGGACTAATGTTGTTCTTCAGGTTGCATCTACTCCTTAATCTTGTACACCCATTGTTCACCTATTTTAACCATTTCCATTTTATGAATAATAACTTCCTCAGTTTTATTGGAGGAGTGCAGCATAGTAGCAATTTCCCCTTCTAATAAACTCCGTAGTGCTAAAAACTCTGGAGAAAAACTGCAAAGGGAGGCTTCTTTTTTTTCCTCATCATAATTTCTTCATAAATGATGGTTGGGAAATACAATTGAATGCCATTCTTGAATGCATAAATCAACAACATGTAATTCTCAAACAATTTTGCATGATTGCTCCCTCTTTAGATCTAAGCAATGACAAAGGTTAGAAGTCTTTCATCCATTTTCATTTCATCTATTTTAAAATTTAAGTAATGACAAAGGTTAGAGGTAGGCTTTCTCAAACAATCTCGACATACGAAAATCTTATTAAAATTTTCTAGTCCTAAAGAAAGAAAGTCACCCTTTAACTTGAACTCTAACAATGTTGGGCCAAATATAATCATCAGTAATAATTTTAGTACCTTTAACTTTTGAAATTAATATCCCTACACATGTGACTCTAGAATAAAAGATCCTTATCAAATCAGAGCAATACTTCCCTTGCAATTCAAAATCTTGAGTCAGTAGCTTTTGATAAGTAAATCTTTCACTTCTAAAGAAATACAGAAGAATAAACTTATTAGTGATTTTTTTTTTCACTCCAATATCTTTTGTATTCTTCTTTAACTTCCTCTTCATTAATCCATCAATTGATACAAGAAGCTTTGAAAATGTAGGGACTTTCCCTTTCTTGATAGCAAACATTTTGCTCTTTTTGTTTGACAAGGATAGACCATTTCTAGAGGGCATTTAGAATAAGAGAAATGAGGGTGCAATGATGTGCAAAATACTCACAAATATGACTTGAATCAAGCAAATAGTGAATATGTGACTCAAACCTTTCTTAAATGAATTTATAAACACAAATATGAATTTTTTTTAGATTAAAAATGAATTTAAATCAATCAATCACACTAAATGCAAAAAAATCTAGTTGTTTTGCTAAGTATAACAACTTCAATAGTAAATTTAATCGATTAAATTCAATTAATAATCGATTAAATTGTTCAGATATTTCAAACATATGCAAGCGTAAATAATCAATTATTATTCATTGTAATAAATTAAAATAGTAAGGCCATAAAAAATAACACTCAAATAATCAATTAAAATTTGAGGTAATCGATTAAAACACTACAAAACAAATTCTAGAATTAAATAATTGATTAATCACAAAAAAATAGATTATTTGTTATTGAAAACATCTTCAATCAGCACACATTAACATATTCATCTACATATTAATTTATTAACACACCCAAAGAATAATTAAATAATTTTAATCATAAAGAGCACTTTCACGTTGACATTTTGCAAAATTTAATTTCATCAATAAATTCTTTGCCTTTCAAATAAGTCTACAAGAGAAATTATTAATCATTTCCAAACCTTCTAAATAAGTTTTTAGGTCTTAATTTTGTTCTTCTAATTATTTTACTTATTTTCTAGCCACCTATTTTCTCCCTTAACTCTATTGTTTAAAAAGGGTAACTTTCTTTGCTTCTTCATAATGTTCTACCAAACATGCTTGTTGAAAAAGATATATTGTCCTTCCAAACAATATATGCTTTCTTCTTAAAACCTTTATTATTTTTCTTGTCATCAACAAGATTAGTTTATAATAAGGGGCATTCAGGTTTTATGTGTCTAGGCTTACCACATTCATAACATATGATACTAGAGGGTTGATCACTTTTCTTGTTCATCTTGTTATGTTGCTGGTTTTTGTTTCTATTCTTATTTCTTAAGAACTTTAAAAACTTTCTAACCAATAAACTCAAATTTTCATTATTTGAGTTTGCATCCAACTTTCTTAAATATGCTTTAAAGGTTATGTCTTCTTGTTGCTTTTTTATTCTTCTTTTTCCTTAAGTCATCCTAACTTTCATGCTTTCTCAACTTACTGAAAAGAGTTGTCGTGTGCATGGTTATCAAGTTCTTTGATTCAGATATAACAGTGACCTCTGACTATCAAGACCTATTCAAACTTTTCAAGATTTTTATATTTAATTATTTTGTATCAAATTTCTTACATGATGAAACTAGGTGATTAGCAACATATGTGAATATTTTTTGTACTTTATACTCTGCATCATTCGAAACATATCATATTCCTAGATCATGGTGTGCTTCCTTGCTCCTTTGACCTCTTATGTTACTTCATGGGTGAACTCCAAGACTTCCACCATCTCTTTTCCAATTTTTCATGTAAATGTCATGTAGAACTCATCCAAGGTGAAGGCATTGGTTACGATGTTTCTTGTCTTTACATTATATTGTGCTTTTCTTGTTTCATCAGCTATCTGGAGAGTTTTTTTTCTTCTTACATATTGTTAATTACATGTATAGGAACATGAAGGTCCATTCAAAACAACATCCCAAATGGCTTTATCAATAGATTCTGAAAAGATTTGCATCGTCATGAGGAGGTTTATTTATGGCAACACCTTTAGTAAAAGTTTGATTTTGCAAAGCTATTCAAAAAAATTTCAGGATCTTTGTTCAAATATTTTTCGAAAACCAGTTTTGAGGCGAAATGTTAGAAAAGAATATGAGGCTAAGATAAACCAAGAGAGGATGAATTGCTTTTACACACTTCTTGAAAAGTTTTACCCTTTTTTTTAAGTTCTTTTGAAAGAAACTGTTTCAATTAGAAAATTGAATGTAATTGATTTAGGAATGAAGACGGATAAAGATTGACAATCAACAAGATAAACAAATAGAGGAAGAGAAACATTACACAAGAATTTATACTGGTTCAAATCACCACTTATCCTACATCCAGTCTCAACTATTCAACCTTGAATAACTATACTCTACTATCTTTATATGTTTATACAAGCATTCACCACAAGCAAATACACAAGACAACCAACAATAATATCAATTCTTGAATACAATCAAGATGATATGTCCTATACTTGGAACACACCAAGAAGAAATCAACCCAATAAACTCTTAAAAATTCAAGAGGACTTAAACAGGAAACTCTCCAACAACTTAGAAAAATAAAGATGTTATCATAATCACATCAAAAGTAACACCAGAAAATTTAGCATCATAACATAACCTTTAAGATTTTTTTTACAATCTTGAAAACACTCTTTTAACGATTAAAAATAACTTAGAAAAGTCTCAAATGACTGTTGTAAAATTAGTTTATGAAATCAAATGTGTAAAAAGAGATAATCAAAGGTTCTATTTATAGAATTTTGAAGACACTGTTTAAAAATGAATTCAAACACATTTATCCGATTATTTTTAAGTTGGTAATCTATTATTCTCAATACAATTTGAAAATAATATAAAATATTTTTTATTTTAATATTACATGAGTAAATCAATTATTTTAACTTTTTCATTTATTTAAAAAAATAATGTTAATCAATTATTAAAGAAATTAATCAATCATTTTCTCACACTAGTTGAAAATATATGATTTTACTTTATGTTTTAATTAGTTAATGAAATAGATAATCGATTATTTTGTTCTAAAATATCTTAAGAATATTTTAATCAAACTTTAATTGATTAACACAATCATAAAATCTTTTTCAGTGTTTTTAATCTTTCAAAACATTTTTTTGTTATAGTTAATGTTAATATTGATTGTATGCTAAACTGAAACTCTTATGAATTTTTTATACTCTTAAACGCATAACACTTAATATATCTTTAACATTAAGATATTCAAACATCGTCAAAACAATGTTTTGATATTTGATTTAACTCTTTAAGTCCAACACCAAGGATTAGAATTTTCTCCCAAATGTTCATTGACAACCTTTCGCTTTCCTTAAACTATAGATCTAGCACCTTAAATGACTTTGGCCACCAATCCACTATAAGTGTGTTTAGTATTACGGCACAATGATAAAATATATTTATATTTAAAGTATAAATTAGACATCCTGACATTGCTCCACCAACTTTCTAGACATTAAGAACATTTCTTAGCTTTGATCAGTAGAGAAACTGATGTACTTAAAACATCTTCATCAGCAAGAGAAAATAAAGGAGAGAGAGAGTCACCCTGCCTAACACCTGTAGCAGAATTAACCAACAAAGTTACCATTCACCCTTATAGAGAGGGGAGAAACCAGAAGAAACCCTTGCGCAGCAGGAGGCGCTCATCGCTGCTGCCAAGGTCACCTCCAAGGTCACGGCCTCGCCATTGCCTCCGCCGCGGTCCTCCTCTAACTCCATCGTAACTGCCATCAAACGCTCACATCTGAGCAACGATTATAGCGCACTAGTGTCGTTGTTGTTGGTGTGGTGGCTTTGGAAGTGAGCGTGGTGTTTGGTTATGTTTCTCCATGGCAAAAGAAGATCAGCCTGACAGAGAAAATACACCTAGTCTTGCATGGTGCAGCTTCGGATAACAAGGTGTATGGGTCTTGTTGCTTTTTTGAAGCATTTGCCTTTGGTTTTGCGTGCATGGGTACGATGATTCATAGTCTTGTTACCTACTATTTTTTTTTTTTTTTTCACTGCTTCCCAATATATATAGTTACGGCCTGCATGTGGGTGCAGTTAATTGAGATAAAGGCACATATATCTTCGGCCCAAGCATGTTCTGGAAAGCAAGTGGGCTCGCTTTTCTTAAAAAAGGCAAAAACTTCCTTAAAAACTTCATACAACCCATCAATAACGACCTGCATCTCATCACGGCACTGAAAAAGACAAAGTTACTATTCTGTTTTTTTTTTACATTCCAAAATAAAAAAAAATCTATTTCGGAAAAATGATAGAAAAGGGATTCAATAAGTACAACATTTGAGAGGATAGAAAAATTTGTATTCTAGAGAAGGCATTCGGATAATAAAAATTTATATTCCGAAATAATCTTTCCATATATTTTCGAAACTCGATTTCCAGAAACACTTACTCTCTATTTTTGTAAAATTCAAGCAAAAAAATCACTAAACCACCTACTTATATCATTTAGTTGTTTTGACAATGTCACAAACACTTTAACTATAAGAGCAAAATGAAGCACTCTAAATCCACCACTACCAAAAACCTATTCTTTTCAAATATAAAAGACGAAAATAAATTTGAAATTTAAAAAAATTGATAGGATGCACGTCATAATTAATAGGGTGCAGGAAGTTTTTGCCCCTTTGATACCAAACATTTGGCAGTGGAGGATTTATGTTTGGAGGTTTCATTGAAGGAAAAAGAAAATGGAAGGTATATTGTACCCTCTTTCCCCTTAGTGATCTAAGTTTTTTTTTTTTTTTTTTTTTTTTTTTTGTTTTTCTTTTTTTTTTTATTTTTTTTTTTTTTTTTTATTTTTT
>Ga0209489_101310_pt1 | contig 50748 bp, 16 predicted proteins | sample SiratrowhiteBW_FD_187527 | JGI IMG/M metagenome (GOLD analysis project Ga0209489, IMG submission 187527) | Root nodule microbial communities of legume samples collected from California, USA - Siratro white BW (SPAdes) (version 2) | ecosystem: Host-associated > Plants > Roots > Nodule | place...
GAGATGTGATCAGCAGGATAAAGAAAAATGAAGTGAATGATAAAATAAGTTTATTTTGAAATTAAAATTAAAAATATTTTTACTCCATCTATTTTCTAGGGTTTGACACAAGCATTTGACGTTTACTTGGGATTTTGAAGAAGAAAAAAAAAAAAAAAAAAAAAAAACTCCAAGAACCAGATAAATAGTGAAAAACCTTCTTAGATGTATCCATTCCTGGTGGTTGTATGAATCCCCATTAAATAACTTCCATTAAATTCCGAATTTCCTACAATGATGTCCTTCTTTTGTAAGGTTGGTCCAACCCGTATTAATAATTATGTTATCTCACAGTTTCTCATTGTATGACCATAAAAATTACATCTTTCTTCTTTTATTAGCTCCATTATTTTTGTTTTTCTTTGCTTGATTACTTGTTATTCTTTAGCTACAACCAACTAATCTTCGCAGGAATCAAACTCTCCATTAACCACATTGTTAGTAATTAATTTTGCATTAAGGTCTGCATGGTTAATTTATTTTTTCCGTGTCTTCTTTTATCATTGGTATTATTAGGTCGAGCAATTTCATCAATTGTATCAGCTACTTGCATAAAACTTCATCATACGAACATAATAGCCATATATCTTTTATTAACTCAAGGAAACTTTTACATTCCACGTTAATGTAGTGATCACTAAACCATAATATTTCTGTTATGAACTAATCAAGGTGATCCCTCCCTCATGCTATATGTATTTGTGTGTATATATATATTGACAAAAAGAATAATGACATGCTAAACATGTTTTACCATAAAAAAATAAAAGAATTATAAAAATCATTTCATAGTTAGTAAAACCAAAATTAGACTAACCAATTTTATTTCTATTAAAACTTTCTTTGATTACAATCCGATGAAGTGTCTATCCACAATTTAAAGTTAACTAATTTGTCAGGTATTTTCTTCCATTTATGTCGACGTATCCACATTAATTAGTTTTCCAAACAATTGAGAATATTAAAAGGACATTTTTATGGTAATATTCCATATATTTAAAAATGAATAAAAAATCAAAATTTAATCAAGAGATCCATAAACTAATATAGGAATATTGATCATAATCATTATCCATGGATACTTCTTCTATACACACTTATTGATATTTCTTATTTCTCAGACAGTACCTATTACATATCTCCTTTACTCTCCTAAATATATTCTGACAACTTTTGTTGCTCCATATATAGAATTTAAGGAAAAAGGAGCAAAGCCAGTTTGTAGGCATTGAATAATCCTACAGAGAAAAGATACTGCTGCGATCCGATCTGATCCTACTTTTCCGGAGTCGTTCAGAAATTATGAAAGCAAGCTCAAGAGACTGTGAAGCATTAAGCCTGGGATCACAGTGTGTGTGGTAACGTGAGCTCAGATCATCAAAGGTGACAGTTCTTGACCCACCAATGCACTCAGTCACATTCTGGCCCGTCATCTCTAGATGAACCCCACCTGGGTGGCTTCTTTCCTGTTCATGCACGTCGAAGAATGCTTTCACCTCCGCCTGTTCAATTAGGTCAAAATATACACATAATCAGGTATCAACTATCAAGGTTGCCACTCATATATGATACATGTTGCTTTCTCTATGTTGGTTTTGAATGGTTAGAGACCAAAATACAGGCATCCATAATCAGACATCAAGGTTGGCAGTCTTATGATGTTGCTTTCTCTGAAGTTGGTAAGACTTTAAATTCAAAACCAGTCAAGGTTGGTTCAATTGCCTATTGAAAAAAAACAAAACCTTACGTGTAATTTCTGTAGCCAGCTATATTCGTAGTACCTCACTTTACCATAAGAGTTTTCATCTCTTTTACTCTCCTTTGCTTTTTATACTCCCCCATATAGATAATAGTGTGTTTGAACTTGAAATTATGAGAGAATAATTTAATTTTATATAGATTAAAAATATAATTATATCTCAAATGACTCGATTGAACACTATATGTTTTGTATGCAGGCCTCTCTCGACATGAATTCTAGTGATTGATTAAGAAATGCAACCCAACTCTGCAATATGATTACTTTAGTTGATCAAATAACCAAATATCAGCTTTCATTATACTTTACTTGGGGACCGCTACAATCAAATCTTTTCTGACCATCAATCCAGCTTCTAAATATTAGGTAATCTTCAGGTTTGGTAGCCAACCTCTGAACTAGTTCAGATATCAAATCTGACAATTGCCATTACCATGGATTAAAGGCACTGAAAATAAGCCTACTTCATCAATTACAGACACTGATGTTAATTGTTTCTCCAATCTTCTTTATAAAGCCTTTCAGATGATCAGATGTAAGTTTAAAAAAACATGATGACTTACGAAGTGATAATTTTATGTTAACTAAAACGGTAACTATAACATGATTCTAAACCAAGCATATCTACGTTTCTAATAGCACCCGAAAGCTTTCTTGTGCAAGATAACCGATCAAATTATATAGTGGCAAGAATATTACCCTGATGGCATCAAAGGGACGAGTTTTGAGTCCACACGGAGCCTTTATGGTGTTTCCATGCATAGGATCGCTGACCCAAGTTACATTATGTCCAGCTCTGCGTACTGCCCTGATCAGATGTGGAAGTTTGACCCTCATATTTTCAGCTCCCATCCTCGTGATCACAGTTATTCTCCCTGGTTTATTTTGGGGGTTCAAGATGTTGATCAGTCTAACAAGGTCATTTGGATCCATCTTATCACTTACCTGCCATACGAAGCCATTTTATTTCATCAATCATCAACTATCCAACATCAACGAAGCAAATAAAGAGAGTTAAGACTAAATCTACGTCAAAATACGAGTAGAATGAAATGAGTTGCATGCATGTACAAGTTGATAAGATGAAAGTGCAGTTGGTTTTAGAAGAAACATATCCAGACCTTGATTCCAAGAGGATTGGCAACTCCTCTTAGAAACTCAACATGAGCACCATCGAGCTGCCTGGTCCGTTCCCCAACCCAAAGCATATGCGCGGAGCAGTCATAGTAGAGACCAGAAGTTGAATCCAACCTAGTGAGTGATTGTTCATATGGCAACAACAGACATTCATGTGAAGTCCAGAACTCAGTTGTTTTCATTATAGGATGCTCCACCGTGAGGCCTGCAGCAGCCATGAAACCAAGGGCCTCATCGACTCGGTGTGCAAAGTCTAGGTACCTGCCATGCTAAACAAAACATATTTAGTTTACCTCCAGCTACAAGGGTTAAACAACTAAATCATGGTTTTGGGACTAGTTCTTATCGGTAGATTCGCATTATTAAAAAGTAACAATGGCCAATATAACTAAAATGATATACAAATATTGATTCTCACATTCATGTATAAACCAAAATAAAATACAATTTTATTTTTTAAAAAAAATTAAGACTGATACTTGCATCTAGGATACAAATTACATATTGTATGATATATTGAGATAAAAAAATTAGTATGGTGTACTAACGATGTTTACTGAAAAAAATAAATGTATCTTACCTTTATCCTTTTTAACTTTATCTTTATATTTTTTTTATTATCTCCAACGTTAAAATATTAAAACATTTTAAAAATACATTATTTAAAAAAAGTAATTATATCTTAGCTATAATTATTACCATTATTATTAAAAATAATAAATATTATTAATACTAATAATTTATCTTTAAAAAATCTATTGATAATTTTAATTTTATTATTATAGTTCTGTTAATTATTATAGTTGATACATAATTGTTTTTTAAAATAGTATACTTTAAAAGTTTTAATATTTTGACTCTACATAATTTAAAAATCAATAATAATAATAAAGAATAAAGGAGAAAAATAAAAGGTAAGCAAAAAACATTATGATATCTCACTGAAACAAATATCAGTACGCTAATTTAATTCAGCCCCATCCCAATATATTACTCATATTATATAACATATATGACAAAAAAATATTGTGTACGACATAAGGTTTAAAACTAAAAGTGTTGAAACTTCAACAACTAAGAAGACTAATTCCAAAACAGAGTTTTATGCGAAGGCATTAACGAAGATTTATATATATACGAACTTTTTAAAAATAAGTAAGAACAGGAACTAAATGTTTGTGATAACAACCTTTCTATTTTTACCCTTAAGAGAAACCAAAAAAAGATGGGCAGTGCAGATCTTCCGAAAGAGTACGTGATTTGGAGAAGGGTGGTAAAAGACATCAATTATGGAAACAGAACATTAACTTAAAACTTGAATTTATGGTAACACCAACGTTTAATAATATTTGATAACTTTATCACATTATTTAAATTTTCTATAACGCATGACAATAATGTCACGTGATTTTTTTATTAAAAGAAAAGGAAAAGCTAAGTACTTATATATTTTATTAATTCATCTGTATTTTAGACCAAAAAAATTATCTATATTTAAAGAATATTTTAAAATAGAACTTATATATTTAAATGGTACAAATAAAGCACAATTAATTATAAATATGAATATTTAAAAAATAATAAACTCGCAATTAAAATTAATTTTATTAAAACTAAAAGTTCCAAACTGTTTTGGCGAGGACAGTGTAGTCTGGACACAAAACACAAACTCCTGTATTTCAGTTTAAGGAAAGGAAGATGTACTTTGAAAAGGGAAGGGAAAGGAAAAGGTGGTAGGGTGTGTTTGGTATTTGGTAACGTAGATACAATAAAAATGAAAAGAATGAGACAAGAAGTGAGTTGAGAATAAGTTGTTGGAAAAGAGGGGAAAAAAAGATACACAACACCGATTGAAGAAAAAAGAAAAGAAAGTTGGTTTTTGTGGGACGCACCTGTCTCCTTGTTCGCTGTGCTCTGTGAAGTCCAAATTCCACTGACCAACCCTTTGCATAGCGGCGTAGCCACCCGATGCGAATGCCCTGAGAAGATTCAGAGTGGCGGCGGATTGACTATACGCTCTAATCATCCTTTCAGGATCAGGTATTCTGGCTTTCTCCTCGAACGCATCTCCGTTCACGTTATCGCCTCTGTAACTGGGGAGTTTCACCCCGTTCTTCTCCTCCAACTGCTCCGATCTCGGTTTGGCGAACTGACCCGCCATTCGTCCCACCTAACACAAACACTCAAACGCAACATCATTACTCTCATCATTTTTGAGAGAATGGAGGAGCTCTGGTGGTACCTTAATAACGGGCATCTGACCGCCGAACATCATGACCACACTCATCTGGAGGAGGACTCTGAAGGTGTCGCGGATGTTGTTGGCGTTGAACTCCTTGAAGCTCTCGGCGCAGTCTCCGCCCTGGAGGAGGAACGCCTTCCCCACGGCGGCGTCGGCGAGGCGCTCCTCCAGATTGCGAGCCTCTCCGGCGAAGACGATGGGAGGGAACGTTTCGAGGCTCTTGAGCACCGCCTGGAGCTTCTCTTGGTTCGGGTATTCCGGGAGCTGGAGGGCCTTTTTGGACTTCCAGCTGTCCACGGCCCACTTGGCCTCATGCCTCGCTTGCTGCTGTTTGCCGTCCGTTACTACATTAACGGATTGGATGGGCCTGGGCCCGGGCCCGGGAACGGAGTAGCATTGAGTGGTGGTGGAATGTATGAAAGGGTGGGTTGGAAGAATGGATTTTGTTTGAAGGAGATAGTTGGAAGCGGTGGTGGCCATTGCGGTTGTGTGTATATGATCTCTGACGGTGACAGATAGAGAGACACAGGATCTGGTAGCAGAACTAGAGAGAGATTATGGTTTTCTCAGAGATACAAAACAACCATAAGAGGAGCAGGGCTTTTATAAGAAAGAGAGGGGTTGTTGGGAAAGGGTATTTTCGTCCAAAAATAAACAGGGGTATTAAGGGGAGGGAGTGGTGATAGAAAGTATAAGCTGGACAACTGGTAAGTCGAATACTGAATTTGGTACCTGAGTTGGATTAGATCGTGGCTTCCATGGTTTTGGATATGTATGTGGTGAATTAATTAACCATGGTTTAACACGGGATACTCATCAAATGTTTTAATCCAGGAAAACATTTTTATTTATATTAATGTCAAAGAAATTTACCTTTTGCTTTCGTTTTATGAAAACATTGGAAATAAAATAAAAAGATAAAACATGTGTTTTAAGGCAAATGTTTTCTTCCTTTCTATTTTTTTAATTTTAAGTTTTTTTATTCTATTATTTCATAAATAGTGTTGTTGATACTCATCTTTTATTCTAAATATTTTTTACAATCAAAATAAAAATCATAATACAATGAACACAATATCATTAATAAAAAATATATATTTTACTTTTTTAGTATTAAATATTAAAAAAATAATTATATAAATATTACATCAAAATACAAAATAATATTAGATAACTATTAAATAATTATAAAGAAAGATTAAAAATAATCCAACGTATTAATTTGACGAGATTAAAGATTATATGTTTTGAAATTTAATATACCCTTTGAATATACAAAGTAAAAAAAAATATAATCAATATTGTGATGAGAAAGAAAATATCACTAAGATCTGAATAAACTTAGTAGATATTAAATGAGTCAAGTTTTTAAAATAATTAATATTTTTTAGCAATACAAAAGCTCTTTAAATGAAATAGAACTAAAAGTAAAAAAAGAACAAATTAAAGATTTATGTAATTAAATATTTAAATTTGAGAGTTAAGCATTTTCATTTAAACAAAATAAACAGTAAATAAAAAAATGATATACATAATAGAATGTATGCTTTAAAAACTAGTTAATAATAAAGTTGAAGTTGCTATTCATTGAAATACAATACATCATTTAAAACGATATAAAAAATAATGTTTAATCAAGATTGTGATAGTTAGAAAGTACATTATGAGCAAATTTTGTGAATTTTAAATAAGTAAAATAGTTAGAGAGATGATAAAAAGATTTGTGTACCATAAAAAAGTAAAGGTTATGAAACTAGCGATAAAAAATAATAATAAATATAAATTTTTTAAATTACCTAATAAATTATGAGTATTTTAATAATTTAAAACAATATATATATAAGAAGGAAGTATTGAGATGATGAATATAAGGATAGAGACATGTTTACATCTTCATTCTCATACCCAATTTACAAGATTCAGTACTACCATTACTCATTTTAATGTTAATGATATAATGTATTTTTTTAGAAATTCTCCTTAAAATCAAATATCTATATTTTTATTTACTACTTGAATTGTTTTTTTATCTCTATTTTGTTGTTATATTATTTTAATGTATAACACTAAAAAAAAAATGTTAATTTTAAGAGGAGTTTTTTTAAGAGAGGTTGTAAAACCTCCAGTAAGACATGGACTTATGGGGGTTTTGAAACCCTGGTAAGTTCTCACGGGTTCTTAATAAATCACAGTAAACTTTTATTATTTCATTTTGTCAATAATAACTGGATTTTTTCTAGGAAGCTACTAGCAGCGCGTGTTTCTAATTAGGTTTTTCAGAAGCTGAAGTTAACACTGTGCGTTAGGTCCCCAACTCGAATTCCTTAAGATTTTTATCTTCAACTTAAATGTAACTTGTTAATAATCCTAACTTGCAATTCTGCGCAGGTTCGTCATCTCCAAGTCGCTGGTTGTATATGTACTGTGACGGCACAGGTAAATCCTATTTCAAAATTAATTTTTACTTTTTCTATTTTTCATATTCTAGATCATTTAACCAGTTAACTCTTAATATTTGTTTGTTTATCTGTATAACTTATTTTCAGGTGGTGCATTTGTGTTCCATAATTGATTCATATGCTTTTGTTAGAAAAGAGTTAATGTTGGAACGTCTCGAGTTTGTCAATCGGTTAGTCTCTCCATTCTTTGTCATAAATAATCCATTTCTTTTTCTAAATTATTTTAAAGTGTCTGCTTCATTTGAAACTTTATTTTTCCTTTTCCAAAATATGCTACTAAATAGACAAATTCGACTTTTAGTCCTTTACGGTGTGTGGTTATGCTTTTGATAATTTAAAATCAAATACATGACGTTTCCCTCCTAGTTAGGTTGCCTCTTTATGTCATGTAACTTAGAAAGAAAGTTCGTTAAATTCAACATTCAATATTTTCTTTTTTCCCTTGTATATCCACAAAAGAAAAATTGAGGTTTTTTTACCCTGTCAAAGTTACAAGTTTTTAATGCAATAGAAGTTGAAAATCAAAATTTTCACTACCCTACTTGTATAGTGTTAAAAAATTACAAATTACTGGAACTACATTGTAACAGCCACCAAAGTCTAACATATCAGTGAAAGTTGAGTTTATAAAGAATTCTAGTTAAGATTTAACTCAATTCTATGAATGTTGTTCTTATATAAGTTTTGAAGACCTTCAAAATTAGTTTAAAGCAACCCGGATAGTTTCTGTCCTCTTGTCGATACAGCTTATTGTTTTCATTTTCTTTTCTCGCGATCCAGTCTCAATGTGATCAGTATTCGTCCATGTCTGACAACAGCTCGCCTCAATTCCACAGGAGAAGGTACCTGCGATTACACTTCGACGCTCAAATGAGTATTCGGTTATCGGAACTTATAATAAATAGGCTTTAGTTTTTTACACAAACTTACCTTTGACCTTGCTTACTCATGTATTTATAGGGTTTATAGTTGACTTATAACTTACATTATGTCAGCTTTTGCAGATTATCTTGGCAGAGATTGCTTACACGCTTCAACTACTGAGTCATCGGTCTAGGATGATAAGTAGTCATCCTAAGTTGGAAGCTTGTTTATTAGGAATGACATTCTTACCTTAAGCCGACAAGTAGTCGCTTAAGCCGGATAGTCCAAATGTTAATCCTTAGATTCTATTTACGCAAAGTTTAACCAATAATATAGAATTCTAAGTATTAAGTATATTAACAAATTAACTACTAAAAAATAGTTTTCGTACTAGTAACAATCTATTCAATTTAAATAAAATGCTTTCAATGAATTAACTATACTTATAATTTATAGGAAAGCAATTCTTGGAACAAAATGCACTAATTTCCTTTGAAAACAATTATTGATGAAAATCATTGATGAGCCTACGCTGAAAAAACGCCCCTTCAATGGCAACCAAATTCTATTCTATAGTTATATGGCCAGAGATACACAATATAAGAATTGAACCTATAATGCTTCAACATTTCACATCACTTGGAATAAAATCCTCGAAAGATTGCATATATAAGTACTGCTTTAATCAATAGTTAATGAAATGTTCAGACTTGGTTGCGTATATACGTAAACAAATCAACTAATAAGAATTGAACCTATAATGCTTCAACATTTCACATCACTTGGAATAAAATCCTCGACAGATTGCATATATAAGTACTGCTTTAAAATATTAGTAATTTATTATAAAATATATTAATTTATTGATTAAAAATTTAATATTTTAAAATATAAAATTAAAATTTTAAATAATTTTAATATTAAATTTAAATTTAATTATTATTTCATAATAAAAGAAAATTATTATCATATAAATTATTTTCATTTTAAATATTTATATTTTTAATTAAATTACAACTATATTTATATTATTATTAATTATTTTACTAATAATATTATATAACATTTTTGTTATAAGAATATATATAATATTTATTTTCAAATATTATTTATTATTATATTATGTAATAAATTAATATATAATTATAAATACTTATAATAATACGTAAAATAATTACGATAAAAACATAATCGATTATATATGTATAATATACATATAATCGATTATATTTTTAACTTAATTGATTATATGTATTATTATAATTATTTATAAAAATATTTTAATTAGAAAAATAATTTTTCTTCGTCTTTCTTCTCATATAGCGTAGAAAATTTTAAAAGTGATTTTTTTTTTGTTTTTTTAATTGTATATCGTTTTTCGTTTTTTTCATATATTTCTTCGCTTACAAAGTTTCTATCCGCATAAATAAACAGACTCTTAATTCTCAAAATCTTAATACATAAATTGTTATCAATAAAATATATATATATATATATATATATATATATATATATATATATTAACAAATCGTTTTGAGATATTAAAGTAATTATCTTTAAAGAATTAATAACTTAAAAAAAATTAAAAATGAATTGAAAACAACTAAAACTTTGATTACTAATTTTAAATTATGGCATGTGTAATTAAACTACAGATAGGTAGTAAAATTTTAGAATTGCACATTTGTTTAGATATTATATACAGAATAATTTGAATTAGTTGAATATATAAATTAAATTTATTTTAGAATAATTTCTAATTAGACTCTGTATAAAAAAAAAATTAATTAAGAACTTTATCCTTAATTAGTTAAATAAGAAATATACTAAAAAATTTAAAAATGCTAAAAAATTATTTAAATCCTTGTGAATAATATACCGCAATAGAAAATAATTATATATCAATCACCATTCATGTTATTACAAAAGCTGCTATTCTTTAATGTCCCAAATATCCCATTGTTTATATTGAATTATGTTTATTACCTTAAAAGTAATTTAAGAAAATTACCTTTTTTATATTAAAAAATTATATATTCCTTAAAAATCCAAAATATTTTTCTCCAAGAGTCAATCAAAATATAATACTAATGAAACAAAAGGTTACAAAAATAAAATAAAAAAAATTAAATTAAATAGTTTTGTGTTGGCTTAAATTTATGTTATCGAATCCTCAGTAATGAAATAATATAAAATAAATATTGATAACAATTTATGCACTAAGATTTTGAGAATTAAATCTTATCTATCTCAATATTTAGATTAATAGGAATAATATTTAATTTAAGGTACTTTTTTCTCTATTATTTAATCGTTATATATATATATATATATATATATATATATATATATATATATATATATGAAATACTTATTTTGTGTACATATTTTACATTATAATTTTGCTTTTAATTATTTTTTAAAATTTTAATATTTTTACCTCAAAATTACACACCACTTTTTATAATATAATTACGATTTTTCCTTTTCCAATGAAAATTTATAAATTATATTATTTTTATTCAAATTATAAAGTATGCATTAAATGTAAAACATAATAGTGCTTATATCTACATTTAAATAAATATATAAAATTAAAATTAATATAAATATGAAATTTTAAGTTATTAACATACAGTAGTATAATAAAAAAGTGCAAAACACTTTGTTACAATGACGCTATATTTTCTGTCGCTGTATCTAGACATGATTATGATAATTGTTATCAGTTTCGTGTTAAAAATGTTATATATAATCATTAAAATGTTATTTCTAATTTTGAAAAAAAAAATACATTGACCTTAACATCTAAAATTAGAGAAAGATGTCTCTCCATCTCAAATTGTGACAGGTAATTTTAAAAAGTTCTTTGCATAAAAAATTTATCCATTTATTTCCATAAATTGTATTTTATTATTTCAACTTTTTATGTATCTAACAGTTACCATATATTTGTCTTCTGAATCAAAACCAGCAAACAAACTCCCCAAAATTTTTAAAGACAAAATTACAATATATTTGTATTCAACTGTGCTTTGTTTTAGCTAAAAGCTATCTGTCCATAATCCAAAAACGAAAAAAAAAATGTTAGCCAAGATCCACGTTTTAATATTACCTTAATTTCTTACATATATTAACTCTTTTCAAATTAATAAATAAAATATATGTATCAGTAATTGCAATTATTTTTATATGAACGGGAAATATGTATTGTGTTTTATAGTATTTTCTAAAAAATCTTATTTATCTGTTTCAGGTTGGAGCTTAGTTAAAGTATTAAAATATTTTTAAAAAATCAATAATTAAATAAATACTCAATATTAAAGTATTAAATGCTGATTAAAAATATTATTTATTATAAATTTGAATTAATTTTGAAGTTATTTATGATAATTTAGATTAATTTAAAATATTTAATTAATATTAATTATAATTAACTTTATTTATCTTTTAAATTTTTAATATTTAACATAGGATTTTATATATTCTCCGCCTATAGGATTTTATATATTCTTCTCCTTATTTATATTAACTATGTAATATTTAACTTAATTTCAATATATTAATTAATATTGAACATAAGACTCAGTACATACATAATTTATATTTAGGAAATGAACAATTAAGGTAGAGTTGTGGTCAAGAGCATAGTTTTTTAGGGAAAAAGTGACACATTTAATTTATTTTTGGTGTGTTCTTTGTTAATTGTCTTAAGTGTTCAGAAACTTCAGAACAATTAATCAATTAAATACATATGGTTAAATAAATAAATTTGTAGTGAGATTTTTTACCTAGAACATGTGTGATTTGGTTCCTGTTCAAGCAAGGCAGAGTTGTGGTGAAGAGCATGGTAGATAACATGCAATGACATTACCTACGTAGCTCATGGAGGTTGGGACACATGTGATAAAATTTTGGTGTGTTATTTGTTTTCTGTCTTAAGTGTTCAGAAAGTCCTTAATCACTTCAATACACATGATTAAACAGATAAATTTGCAATGAAGTTTTTGACCTAGAACATGTGTGATTTAGTTCCTGTTCAAGCAAGATAGAGTTGTGGTGAAGAGCATGGTGGATAACATACAATGATATTACATACATAGCCCAGGGAGGGAGGGAGGGACACATTTGGTTCAATTTTGATGTGTTCTTTATTCAATGTCTTAAGTGTTCAGAAAATCTTGAGCAGTTAATCACTTAAATACACATGGTTAAACAGATAAACGTATAGTAAGGTTTTTGACCCAAAACATGTGAGTTAGTTCCTCCTTAACCCAGACCCAGTTTTGGTCAAGTACATGATGGAGAACATGGAATGATATTACCTACGTAAAACAGGGACGGAAGGACACATTTGGTTCAATTTTGGTGTATTCTTTGTTCATTGTCTTAAGTGTTCAGAAAATATTAACATTTGACATTAAAAGTGTTTTTGTTCATTTTTCTACTTTTTAAAATTACAATTTTCAGGTCTATTAGACATACAACTATCAAATATACAATATTCAGGTCTATCACACTATAATATGTATTTTCAAATATAAGAAATCTTCAAAATTCAACTATGAAGCCGTCTATGACTTGGTTGTTTTAAGTTTGTTCCTCAAATATGTTGTCCAATATATTCTAACAACCTTTTCAACCTTTCTATTTCTTCACATAACTACAAAGACCAAAATATTGATTAGATAAAAAAGTTAAAGATAATCAATTATGCTTTTAATGTAATTTGTTATCCTTTCATCTTACAATAATGCTTGCACTAAAATTATTCACATGAATGTCACATATAACATATCCAGCTACTTATATTTTGAAAACACGTTTTCTTCTTCTTCAAAATTGAGCAACTCACTTTAGATAATAAATTAAGTAATCTAAATATTTACGAGAAAATCAATTGTTAATATTACGTGTATATTTATCCCAGGAGGGAATATTAACCTTTGACTTTCTTATCAATTAATTCGGATTACCTTCATTGAAGGCAAATTTCACTTTTATTAGTGAGTGAAATGGAAGTTTAGAAATTATGTTTGTAAAACTTTTCTATGTATCTTGTGAACTGAGTTAGTGATTAAAGAATTAAATAAGAAAGTTCCATTGAAATTCATACTAGAGTCTATTATAACAAATTACAGGAAGCACAATTTTACACATCTAAATATAAAATTTTCCACTTTTATAGAGAAAACAAAACAAGATGCAACTACACATCAGATCAAAGGGGCACCAACAAACATGTCATTCCATGGCAACAATATAACAACATTGGAAAATATGGCATTAGATAATGAAATTTATTCTTGCAATACTTACCCAGAGAACTAAGGGACTGCTTGTACAACCTCTGATCTTGCAAAGACGACAAGATCCCCTGAAACAGTGAAAGCACCGCCTCCATACTCTTGAGCCAAAGTTCTCACTCCAAACTCCTTAGGAGTAATATCCACAGCCTCACCTCCTGTGTTTTCTGGCTCAAGAACAAGAACTCCACGCCTGAACCAAAAAAGAGCCAACATGCAAACTCCATATGAAAGAGTGAATGTTTAAGAATTACTATATAAAAATATAGTGAATGTTTAAGATTGAATTTTGGAAGATACTGGATAAGAAGGCGCAAGGTGTTTTTCTTGAAGAATTCCTGAGTGAGCTGCGCACAGCCTCGGGAACCGGTTCGGATTCACTGTTCCCATAAAAGATTGACTTCATCTCCCTGAAGTTTTTGGTGAGTTCGGCCATCTATAGAAAAAGGGAATGAAAAAAATAAAAATGTTACGAGAGGGAGAAAGAGAGGTGAGATGTGAGATGTGAGGGAGCCGATAAACACAAATGATGGACAGTAAACACATCATACATTAACCGTTTACCCTTATGAACCTCTATAACAATAAATCCTTAATCTTTACTAATTTCAATCAAGACGCAAACTCACGATGAAAAACCTTATCGCAAAAATGACACCACATAAAAACAGAAGCAACGCTCAAGAAAGAGAACGCCCAAGAGGGAGACGAAGTCACGCAAAAAACCGTATCTGCAGACGGAAACTTCACTTATAGAGGGAGACGAAGTCATATCATATAAATTATAAATTAGTGTCGATTTAACTAATGTGAACTTAAAAAAAAATATTAAAATATATTATATTAATGTTTATTTAATTAACACCACTAGTTGTAACGTATCTTAATAACTATATTTTTTTCTTAATTTAGATATAAGTATTAGATAATAATTAAGTTTGTCATACAAAGTGAACACTAAAGTAATCAATTTAAAAAAATTAATGAATTCAAAAATTTAAAAATAAATTAAAAAAGAGGGGATAAGAAAGAAGTATGGTGACTTGAGAACACTTCACAAAAAAAGATATATAAACCCTCATATGGTAAAAGCACGAAAGAGGTGTTTTTCATTTTGTATGAAATAGGTGTAATTTTTTATTTTTTACAAAAATAGATAAGTTGTACAATCAGGGCACGATTTTAAGTGAAGAAGTTATGTCATCATGACACGACTTTAGATAAATGGATAAAAAAAAAGAGAGTAGAAATTATGTCAACGTGACAATACTTCAATAAAAAAATAAAATTAAAGTCGTGCCAACGTTACAAAATTTTAGTCAAAAAAAAATTATTGAAGTCGTGTTACGTTGACACAACTTTAATTCTATTTTTTTCACAAAAACTATGTCATATTGATATGACTGCATTTATATCTTTTTTCACTAAAATCATGTCAACGTGACACGATTTATTCAATTAAAGTTGTATCCCCAATGCATAACTTACCCATTTTCATAAAAGAAAATTACACCTCTTTCATGATAAATGAAAAAATGCACCTCTCTCGTGCTTTTGCCTCACCCAACATTTCATTTTTCTAAAATTTTATGTTGTATATCTCTCTACATGTTACTTTAGCATCCCTCTCTCTACAATCTTTTCTCTTTACCACTTTTCAGTATCTTTCTTTCTCTATCATATTTCTTTTCGTTGTAAGTCACTTTTCACTTTATGAGTTAATATTATAATTTATATGATATTTTTGATAATTTTAACCACGTATTAATTTATTTTCCTTGTTCTTATACTTACACTATATAATTAACTATAATGATAAATTATTTTATTTATATATTTATTATTTTAATTTATGTACAGTTAGACACTAATTTTCTTTGTTTATTTATATTTATGTTATTTAATTTGTTTTTAATTATGTAATGGTCCTCTTTATTTATTTAATTTATATTGAGTTAGGGTTAATTATTTTTATTCATTTATATTTATCTCATTTAATTTGTTTCTAATTATTCATTCATTCTTATACTTATATCATATATCACTTAATTTATATCGAGATATAAATCGATCTTTTTTCTATTTATTTATACTCATGTCACTTGATTTATTTCTAATTATACTCTACTCCCTTTTTTATGTGAATTAATTTATCATTGATTAAATATGAATTTTCTTTTATTAATTTATATTTAAGTCATTTAATTTATTTTCAATTTTTTAATCTATAATTATATTATTTAATTTACTTCGGAGCCATTTTATTATTTATTAATAACATTTTATTTTCTTATCAATCTAATCATATTTTTGTGATTTTATTTATATGTGAAATATTAGTTTATATCTAATTATTTATATAAAGTCTTTACTCTTATTCTTATTTTATTTTATATTATTTTATAATTCAAAGAAGTATATATAATAAAAATAAAGTAATAGAAATAATTGTTTTAATTCAAAAACATGGATAAAAGAAAGTTACGTGTGTGTTTTATTATTAAATAATCCAAAATGATTATCTCTAAATCTTTATTTTCGGAAAATATTAACTTCGATAAGATGATATTTATTTTAACAAATGAGGATTGTTCAACCAACATATGGCTTATGATGTTAACCGTTTTTCATTAAATTTGGATATTTAATTTATTGTTATTTAAATTAAATTAAATCATTATTATTTAAATTAAATTAAATCATTATTCTTTCATAAAAAATTATTTATAATTAAATTAGCTCACCAAAAAATTCGATCATCCGAATAAAAGAAAAAAAAAACAGGTTCAAACAGCCGAATGAAATGCAAAATAAATGTTTTATTTATTTTTTCGGAATATTTTTATTTTATTTTCCCCTAAATTTATTATTTATTAAAATTATAATTATAACTAATGAAAACATTAATACTGTGGGGATTACATTTGTGTTATGTAATTGAATATAGTTATTATAACTTTTATCACAGAAGTAAAATCATTTATCAAACTGTTATTATAATAGAAGGAAAATTATAAATAAAAAATATTTATATCAAACTTAGTTATAAATTTTGTTAATCTCCATTATTTAATAATAATAATAATAATAGCCCAAAAATTTATTGAGTCCAAATTAAATATTAAAGCCTAACTTTATAAAATAAGGGGGTTGCTATTGATACTTCCACCTGTGCTATTTGAACCACTCACCCCTAAAAATTTCTTCCCTTGTTCCTACCTCTCTCTTCTCAAAGAAAATCCTATTCACACTTCAGCAAAAAGGTATTCATTAGGTTTAAATTAGATATGTAAGCAAACATCTTTTCTCAAGGTATTTGGATAAATGAATACTTCATGAACAAATTAGTTGTGAATTTAGGGTGGGGATATCAATGGCTCGTATTAGTTGGACTAGTGTAATTGTTAAAACCAAGTTTAATTGAAGGGCTTCTTCCTTCCTGCATCTCCATTCTTTTCTTCCTACAACCCATACAATATACAATATATTTTTTTAAAATTTATATTATGAATTTTACAATTTAAAATACAATTTTTTTATATTTTAGATTATGTTATTCAAAATATAATTTTTTATATCTGATTGAATAATATAATTTAAAATAATTTTTTTATATCTGAGTAAAAAATTCATAACAAAAAAATTATATAATCTAAAATATAAAAAGATGAAAAAAAGTACAACTGACAAAATAAAAATGATAAAATAAAAACTCCTCCTAGGGAGGTGCAGGAAGAAGCGTTCTTAATTGAAAAGTCGTAAGGCCTTATGTTATAAGCCTATACCGTACTTAGCCGAGAGCAATAAACCCATATGGTGTTTGTTTCTAGGTAATTACTTCTTGTGCCCCTACAATTTGATGAAATGAACAAATTGCTCCATTTGCTTCTCCATCACTGCATCACGACTGCATAAGAAGAAGAAGAAGAGAAGGAAAACGTTACAGTTAAAAAAAAAAAAAAATCTCGTTTTAAAAAGCTTTTTCTGAAATACAGTTCATGTATTCTGAAATTTTTTTCCGAAAAACTCATTTTAAAAAATACATTCTAGAAAATATTATATACATTCTAAAAAAATTGTTTTAGAAATCTTATTTTTAAAAGCTTGTTTCAAATGCTCCAAAAATTTTAATATAAAAAATATTGTTTTGAAAATATTGTCATGTTTTGGAAAATGTGTTTCATAATTTATTTAATGAATTATAGAATACCTTTTTAAACTCACAAGTATCTAATAATTAAAAATAAAAAAAATATTAAAATTTAGTGTACTAAAATAACATCTATTTTTCATATTAATTTTTTAATGGATGATATTAATTATTAACGTTGACATATTAATTAACTTGATTGAGATTTATTTGTGAATTTGGTGTAATTTTTTTTTGAGTAATTATTGAAATGGGTAATTCTCTTTTTTGAAAATAGGTAAATTATGTTTAGTGTGACGACTTTAAAATAAAAAAATTTGTACATTCAAATACTATAAATCATGTAAAATTTTATTTTATTTTTAAAGTGAAATCATGTTATGTTTAACAATTTTAATATTAATTTTTTTTAACTGAAATGATATTACTTATGATTTTAGTATTAATATCTTTAAGTGAAGTCATGCCATAACACATTATTTTAATAAAAAAATTTAAAAGAATGATTAATATTGAAGTTAAAACAAATTCCTCTATCATAAGTCCTAAACATATTTTTTCATTTAAAAGTCGTACTTTCAAATATCACTTACTATTTTTGTAAAAAAGTAATAAATTTACCCACTTGAAGAAATTTTAAAGAGAAATTGCACTACATTCATAAAGAAAAAACCGTGATTGATACATTTAAAAATTAATTTGAAAACAGAGGAATAGGGACAAATTCCTTCACTTCTTCCTGTGCATTTCTTACCTTTTTAAAATGGTTGGAAAATATGTTTTTTTGTTCCTTAGTCCTTTCAATTTCTTTCAGTCATTTTGATTATTGGTTGGGATTGAAGGATTGTTTAATTTATTTATCAAAGTAACCATTCTTATAAAAAAAAATTTGTTAAGTTCTTGGGTTTTTTAATTATTACACTTTATGGGTTGTTATTACATTATAGTTACATTTTGAAAACAAATAATCATACAAAATGGAAGTGTGAGGAATTACATAATTAATGGGGATAGATAATTTGTATTGAATTAGGAAAATGATGCAGACTATAAAAAGGAAACTTTACTCGGTTTATGGAATTGCAAATAGACAATACCCAATACCAACCATGTATCATATAGTACCAACAATCCAAATAAAAGAAAATGTATTTTGAATTTTAAAACTCTTTCACCTCAGATTCAAAACCCAGAAACAAAAAAATTCAGTTTTCACAGGGATAGTACTTCAAAAAAATAACTATTGATATCCCAAAAAGGAAAATAATAACAATCCTAAGGTTTAAAATTTCTAGAGCTTCAATTTGAAATCCCAGAAACCAAAAGTCCAAAAGTTTCATATAAATTTGAAATTAATGTGACTAGAATTGGAAAAAGTTAAAAATAACAACTAAGATTGGGTTTCAATTTGAAGCAAGGTAAACAAAAGAAGATGGAATTAATTAATGGTGTGAGTAAACAACGATCTTTATTGGTGGTTGGAGAAATGAATATTGAGAATTTTGACTTCAAATGAATATATAAGTTTTAAAACACTTTGGAGAATTCTAAAAAAAACATTTATCTTTATCTTTATTTAAAAGTAACTCTAGGCAAATGTTAAGTTGAATGGAAAACTTTACCATATCCTTTAAAGTAAAAATGCATTTTATAAATTGAATTACTTCCTCTCCCTCTTAATTTTAAAGCATATAAGAATTTAAGCTTATTTCACAATGCTCTTATTGTATTTTGTCTTGTGAACAATAAGAATAAATATATTGTCATCTACAAAACATTTGATAAAACCAAACACTAGGTGTTAAAAATCCCATAAAAAATCTCATTTTTTCATTAAATATGAATCTGGCTTCTGTGAAGCATTGACATGAAAATACATTCTTCCCAATTAACAATTTTTTCTTTTTTTTTATTTTCACAAATAATATGATATCACGGTAAATGAATTCTCGGATGCAATTTCAAAACATATGCTAGAGTATGTCAAAATCACAATAATTTTTTTATCTCTTTCTAGCTATCTTTATAATTAAGGGAGATAAATGTTATATATGATTATTCCACCACATAAACCCGTTAGTGTACTTGAATTTGTGGAGGTCCTCTTCAATTTAAATTGATTTGGATGTGATTTTGTTCCTGCTTCAATTTTTATTTATTTTTTCCTGTGATGGCGATGGAAGAAGAATGATGAAGAGAAGAAAACACGTGACTAAAGGAAAAGAAGGGTAGTTTAGAAAAATGAAAGAGGAAAACAAGGAAGAAAAACAAAATGTCAGCTGTTGAAAATTTTCCACCATGAGAGACACGTCAGGTCTCACACCCTATCATCTACCCTTCAATCATATTTTTCATGTGATTTAACAATTACATATGGGTTAGTCTTCCGAACCATTAGATTACTAGAAAATGAAAACTAATTCATTTAAAGTATTTGTGGACTAATTTCATATATCTTCGGTGTAACTCAAAAGGTTATTATTCTTTTTCTCATAATTTCAGACTTATAAATAATTACTTTTTAGATTCACTATTCATAAAAAAATGAAAATGAGTTCTTTGGTAGAAATGAAGAAGTAACTTCTCTTCTCCCCTGTAAACATGTGTTAATTTTTGGTTTAATAAGATTTGTTTATGCATGATTCCAGAATAACTCCTTTCTTTTTTTAATATCTTTCTTTGTTTTGAGACAGTGTATGTCTACTAAAAATGTTATCTAATGTTAACATTTATTTTAAAGTAAATTTTTCTTTATTCTAAGTAAACTTATTTATATACTTGATTTTAAGTAAACTTATTTATATACTTGTATAATTTTGTAGAATTTTTAGAATTTTATTATAAGTATGTTGCTGTTCATTTTTATAAATGAGTTGAAATATTTTTATTTGTGTTTCTATTAATTATATTTTTTTATTAATAATAAAAAGTTATAATTTTGTATTAGATCTGAACACAATAAACTTGAATATGTATAAATACTAATTAATAATATGATATGTTTAATTAATAATATGATATGTTTGTTAAGTTGACTTAAAATTAAAGTTATACTTAATTATTCTGTTTTCATAAATTTGTTGAGATATACTTAAGGGCATGTGCAAAATTGATGGTTACTCACAAGTTTTAGTTAAATAGAGTGTTAATTTAAGAAGTTGTGACTTCAGTCTTCTTTTAAAACACATTCTATAACTTGTGAACATATACATCTATACATTAACAACATGCATTTATTGTACACATACTAAATTTTTTTAAGAAGTATTTGAGTAAAGTATGAACCTAATTTTTAGTAGATTCTTTGTTTTATGGTTCAAATAATGCTCGAGACAATTACCTAATAATATAACATCTTTACTAGATTCCTTGTTTTATGATACAAATATTGCTGGAGACAATTACCTAACTTTAAAAGATTTTGTTCATTACAAGAAAAATATTATTTAGAAACTAATTTTTAGTTAACAAATATAATGGTTACTAATTGTGATTAAAATAGTTACCAAATTAGATTTTGGTTGTTAAATGATTACAAAATAGAAGTAATAATTGAATTTAGTCAAATAATTGGTATCTAACATTAGCTACCAATGTTTTAGTGATTGTATCTAATATTAACTACTAAGGTTTTAGTGACCTATATCATTGTATTTTAAATTAGTATCTAAGTAACTTAATTAGATACCAATTTAGAATCTAATGACATATGTCATTAAAACTTTGATAACTAAGGTTAGATATCAATTATTTGACTTAATTAGTCATTAAATTTAATTATTACTTCTATTTTATAGTTATCTAGTAAACAAAATTGAATTTGATAACTATTTTGATCGCAATTATCAACTATTTTATTTGGTAACTAAATATTAGTTTTTAAATAGTTTTTTTTTCTTATAATAGTTGTTTTTAGTGAAACCTGTGTAACAAAGATCATGGTAGCGTTGGTCACACTTTATAATACATGTTTACACTTTCCCATTTTCACCAACAGTTACTTTTTATTCTTGAAACGGGATAACTGTGTTTATGCATCTGGGAGTGATGAAATTCAATCTTTAGAATGTGTGATTTGAAGTGGTTGAGTAAATGTGAGTATGGAAGTGGGACCACTGCTTATTTCATGATGAGCATTATGCAGCAGCACCTCATACTCAATGGAAAAGTTGTATATTCCAGAGGATCTAATCTGTGATGAAGCAACAGACACCAGATATGTGAAACTGAGGACTCTGCCTTTGGTGGTCCTCAAAACCCTGGCTTCACAATTGGACAATGAGGACAAACAAAACGTCCTCCTTGTGATTCACAAGCAAAGAGAAACTCAGAAAATGGAATTTATTAAAGCTGCTAAGCATAAAAAAAAATAACCAGGTCCAATTATAATCACCAACATTTTCATCTAACTTTTGCACAAAGTATGTTTGCTAAATCAACATAATAGAAGCTATTAACTTTCTGTCATAAGAAAACCCTGATTAATTAATTAATTAATTAATTCTGCAGTTCTTAAGCACGTGCTGCACCAACTTTAATGGCATTATCTGAAGTCTCCAAAATAATGGTCGGACACAAGTTTCAAAGGCTAAGTTGAAATCACAATAGTCTGCAAGATCCAAAAACATTATCACATGTAATCATGTGACTACTAGCTACTGTGTAGCATAGAAGTTAATTAATTAAACCTAGGGAGAATTGATACTTTAATTATGTGGATAGATGATGGTAAACAAATAGTAAAGAATGTAACAGCAAATTAATAATATGAAGTATGAACAAAGATCCACCAGGGACATTCCCGGAATCATCACACAACATACAACATTAAAAGTGCATGAATCATATAGATATTCATGTCCCTCTTTTTCTACTCGATTGCCGTGAGAAGTGAGAACATAAGAAACAGTTCACAAAAAGCTTTTTAAACTCTTAGCAATCATTTGATTCATAACACTTATACTAAGTTGATTCAGCGAGTAAAACACTTATACTAGTAAGTTTATGATTTTGCTGGATCCTCTCTTGGTCTCGCAGATTCTGAGAAAGTATGATGATTGTGTGTTACCTAGATGATAAAATTTTCTGACTATTTTTTGAGAAAAACTAATATCAGAAACTTAAAATCTGACTTAAAAAATAGCATCAACCTATCATAATAAATAAATAAATAGATAGATACTGTAAGTTGTTTTTCTTATCTGATATAGTATTTTCAAGTAGAGTGTTTATTCTTTGTAAAAATAAATAGACAAAAAAAAAAATATGAAAATGATATGTATGAGTATATGTAATTGTGTATTCTACAGTACAATGAATTCTATTCTATGGGCCCAGAGAATAAAGTACGGCAACTGATACACATGTTGTTTCAGTTTACCAAACCAGTAAAAATTCATCTTTTTCACTGCAATGCTATACTCTATCATTTGAATTTTGAAGGTTAAAAAAAAGATAACAAAGCAACCAGTCACGGCAACTCCTCACCTGCAATGGAAGTACCCACCTTTCAGCATGTTTACCTTATATTTTGGTGTTCACGAATCTCGATTCTATTCCATCTTATTTTTCATCACCCCAGACAATGAAATTCTATTTTAACGGCATGAAAAATCATATATTATTATGAGTTTATTCTCTGCAACAATAATTAATAAAATGTTTAAGATAATATCACAAAAAAAAATCTGTTATTATTTTACTATATTTTAAATCTTTCATTATAATTATGTCTGATAAATGTTGTGCTCAGGTCATCATCATCATCTGTTTATCAACTCAACTAGTTTAGTTTAGCCTAGTTTTGGAAATATTTTGTAAAGAGAGAAGCATATATTTTAGAACACACCAACTCAATCTTTTCTAATTAATGCTTTTTTTTTTCAAATATCAATTAATACGCAGAGCTAAGATTTATTGCTCCAACAGGGATAAGGGTGAGTAATGTTAGATGAATCTTCTATAACAAAAGAGAAAAAAATATTTATTAATTAATTATAAACTAATTTATAAGAATTTCTGATATAATTTTAAAAAAATTATTTTTAACTTGTATATAACTAATTTTAATTTATAAGAAAATGGCCTTTTCAATTGTTTTAAAAGAATTTGTCAAAAAGGTCTTACCGTAAATGCGAGGAGATAAAACAGAAAATGTTGTGAGACCATGTCTATGTTAATGATTCTAAACAATTAGAAGAAAAACAAATGAGACTGATAGAGGAGAGAAAATTTTATTATAATGACTAAACTATCTTTACTTTTTATCACATAAGAATAAAATATTAGTATAAGAAAATATTTCCTCTTCTACTTTTGTACTTTTTATTTGTCTTCACGTAAACAACTTGAAAATTTATATACTTTTAACTTTTTTTAGGAGATATATATTTCACTAATTTATACATTGTTTACTCTTCCTCTTTATCTTTCTTTTTAATCCCAGCTTTCCTCACAAGTTACAGAGAGAACTTGAGTTTATTATAGACAAGCTTTTTCACACATTCACACAACTAGTATATCAAAATTTATTGAATAAAAAGTGGACAACTTAAAAATCAAATTTCAAATAAGCAGCATAGACGCATCACTTTTAGAAAAAAAGAAAAAACTTCTGCATTTTCCATTCATTTAATAGTATGGTAAAAGTGAAAGCCAAACACATGCTAATCTAACATGTTTAGAAAAGAACAAGGAACATAATTTTTCACACAAGGCATTCAATTGTTAGCTGACCTGATTTAATGACTCCGATTTGATGAATACGTTAATGCATGAATTTGATGACAGCACCACCTTAATGAGACAGGTGTTGACTCACACAGACGCAACGCAACAATGCAAGTTCAAGAAAAAAGGTCCTCCTTTTCCAAACTTTATTAATTCCATGAAGTGAAAACATCAAAATCACGAGTAACCAAAAATTATTCAAGGGTCGTTTTCGAAAAAGGTTGGAAATTAGATAGTTAATAGTACAACTATTGCATGGGATCTTAGAATTGTTTCTCAGATCCAAAAACTTATCCACTTTAGGTTATTTTAGATATTGTTTTAACTTCGTTATGACATTGAAAAAATACATCAAACACCATTTACTCAGGGCATTATATATTTTCAGCAGTTAATTTATTACAATAACAAAAACTCGAAATCCAATTGGGCAAACTCAACAACAGATGTTTTCAAGAAGGTACAACATGGTTATAAACCAGAAATGTTCCAATTACATGTAGAGCTCTAACATGGGAAACCAGGGAGTTTTCTCTCTTCCATTTCCTTTGCCTACTTAAACAAGAAATCTAAGGTAGGTCAATAACAATATCACTTAGTTATGCATATGGTAGGCAGAGCAAGCCAAACTTACTTCAATTCTCAAGAAAAAACACATCATTCATAGGGCACCACATAAAAGTAAAGTAGAAGGAAGCATTAGTTACAAGAGTAGCAAAAGCATAGAATTGATCACAAGTAATTCAGCTAGCTTATGGAGATGGAGGCCAATACATTCCTGCATCTTCTATCCCTTCATAAAACCCGAACTCAAGCTCATCTAGCCTGCCTTCATCATCCCACATTCCATCATAACTGTCACTGTCATCAACATAGTATTCACCCATGCCACCGGCCACAAAGTCCCAAGCCAAATACTCAGAACCATCTGACACATCTGAGAAATCATCCCAGCCATCACTCTCGTAAGTGTCAAGAACAAAAGGCCCCAAAACCTTCAGTTTTGGGAATTTCTGCTTCAAGAACATGTTGTCCAATGTGACACCCCAACATCCCCTTTGATCCAAAAATTCAAGCTTTGGGCAGTTGGCAAGTATTTGAAGGACCCCTGAAGTGCTGATAAGATGATAAGCCATTTCAAGATGTTTGAGCTTAGGCATTGTGGAGGAAATTGCATATGCTTCATCATCTTGATAAGGCTTGCCTGCAGTATCCAAAGGATGCATGTTTCGACACAACCCTTCTAGCAGTTTGCAGTTCTTGCCAATCATCTCAAGGGCGTAGGGACCGATTTTAATACAGTAGCTCACATCCAAGAACGAAATCATAGAAAGCCTCCCAGCAATCTGTTCCACAATGGAATCACTCATACTGCTCCTTGGCAGTCGCAAAGTCTGAAGGGAACAGGCACTTGCAAAAGAGTAGAAGGATTTTGTGTCAGAAAGATGGCTAATTGGATCCAGCTAAATACTAACACCACTTTAATTTAACTTTCTTCCACCCAATTGATATATATACAATCAGCTTAACTAACTGAAGACTATCTAATGTGAACTTGCAATAGCAGCATCAGAACAATATAAAATGTACCAAATTTATATTCTAATGCTAGACTTCTCATCAATTAGAACAGTGATCAGAAAACTATTTATCCACATGATTTACACTAAAGCTTAAACTGCATGTAATTAATCAAAATTGCACAGTTCTGCTTACTTTTCAGCAATAAAAGTGAAGATTCTCTCAGTTTGGAGACCAGAAACACTGAGTTTGCGGAGGGATCCACAACTTCTTGTGATAAGCATCTCAAGCAGCCGATCGAGTTGGTCGGGCTGGCATCGACTGCTCCAATCCTTAATGTCTATCTCTTGCCAACAGTAGGGTCCAGTTACCGCATTAGCCCATGCTTTACACACTCTGGGGATCACCGTCACCCTGTCCTGAAGAGAAAGATTGGTGAAGATCACCCCTAGGGCATCAGGAATCAATTCTGCCCAACTTCGAAATTCATGTGCTTCTTCCATCCAATCTATAAAAGAACAAAATTTCGAACTTGTATGGTTTATTGTTGAGGTTCAAGCATCAAATACAAAAGATGTATGTGTTAATGAAAAGGTATTAACAAAAAAATGGAACTCTACACAGAAAAGGCCAAAAATAAAAAATAACCAGATTCAGTGACTCACACACATACACCAAAATATCTGTCACAAGCATGTGAATGAATAGTTTAATTTCAAATATTCTCTGAATAACCAGTAAAAGGAAGCATCTTTCGGAAAGGGTTAGAGAGATCGAAAACTGGAAGACAAAGGGAATTTCGATAGCAAAAAATCAAACTTCCCTGATTGAAGATAATTGAAAAGATCTCAACTTTACATGTTCATCTCACAGACTCTCCAACAAGAACAAGTTGGGGGAAAAATAACACGCCAGAAAAAATAAAAAATGTGAGAACATTTCCCTTAACAGAACTGAAATTGAAGTACATTTTTTGCTTTTCCGAAACAAAGCCTCCGCAAGCGTGGGAGAATGCTAGAAATCACAGAGTCCAAGCCATGGACAGAGAGTCGGACACCCCTCCAGGCTTTTGCTAAGAAACCCCAGAAGAAAGAGAGGAAGGAGAGAAAAAACAAGAATTTTAGTTTAAAACGTACCAAATCTTGAGTAAACAAACAAATTGATTTTCTTTCTTTTGTCTGGGAAAGTGAAGTGAGGGGACGATTCTCAGTTCTCTGAGTGAATAAACAAAAGGGTAGGTGAGAAAGAGGGAAAGAATGAAAGAAAGAAAGAGAGAGAGAGAAACAAAAATAAAAAGAGTCACATGCAACAAAAAGGTATGAGATTTAGAGTTACCAGAGGAAATCTTTAGATGAGGAGACAGTGTTCCTTGGAGAAGCTGAATTATGGAAGCAGTGAGCGTCTAATCCGCCACATGCGCCGGGAAAAAGAGAGGAAAGGGAAAGCTACAGAACAAGACACGTCTTCCCACCTACCCTCCGATTCAATGCAACCACCAGCTGCAACAAGAACAAGAGTAAAGCCACAGTACAATAGCAAACAAAGGTACATGTGTAATGTGTGTGTGAAGTGTGTAGAGTAGAGAATGAAAGTACTGGTTGGGATGAAGTAGCAAACCGATGGATAGATAGAGTCCTTTCAAGCAAAAAGGCCTCCTAGAGTATTGTATTTGCGTATAGCTGGAGGCTAAATAAAAGAGAAAACACACACAAGAAGCAAGATAAAATACCAATGAATGTTTTGTTACTGCAATACTCAAACTGTCAATTTTGTCTTGGCCCAGAAGATTTCAAAACAGCAACAAAAGAAAAAACATTAAATTGTTATTAAAAGGTCAATTTTGGCAAGAAAACATGACAGATATTTAATGACATCGTCATCCCCACGGTACCACCTTTTCAATGTCAAATAAAATTACTAGTAGTATTTAATTCCCTGCGATAAAAACATTAAATATTTAAATTTAATAAAACTTATTCATGAAAGAGATTTTTGGGAAACACAGTAAATGAGTAAATGTAGAGAGAGAAGGAACAGAACTCACTCACTCACTCACTTCGTTATTAGAGTTAGAAGTGGGAATGGGGAAAGGGTTACACCGACACGAGTCGGTAGTGACTGAGAAGCTTGACTGGAACTGGTGTTGTGTGTGAGAGAAGAGGCTATATACTGTGGGCATGTGAAAATAGCACGGGTCAGTGGTGAAGGTTGAAGTTGACTAGAGGACAAGTTGTTGAATTTAAAAGCCAACAAGTTTCGATGGGACTCTCCGTTATCAATTCTCAAGAAGTTATATTACAGGTGTACTATCCTAAATCTGCCACTAAAACCATTTTGAGGGTTTTCAAAAATCAAACTAAGAGGATATTTCACCACTCTACAAGTCAAATATTCTTCACACCATTTTTATTACTCAACAAATTCTTAATCTCATACCATAATTTGCATGACTTGTACTGAAAAATACATGTTAGATGGGTGACTATTCATATATTAAAAAATTAATTGAGATTGAGAATTATTAAAAATGAAAGTAAAACTGAGATTTCCAGAAATGTCTGTGGAATATGATCATAATAATGCAATTTATAGCATTTCACTTAACAAAAATTTACAAATATGTTTCAATACTGAACAAAATTTAGCATGTTATTCAAGAATAATGAGTACAAGGAATATTTCTTTATATTTAAGCTGTCTAATAAAGTTTAAATTATACATTATAATATTCCTTGTTTTTAAGTGTGTTTAATCCTTGAATAAAATCTAGTCAAAATAAATTTAAATTGTTGAAACATTTGCTTTGAACAATGAAAATGATGTTTGTTGATATTTTGTGCTTATCACGCTATACAGTGAGTAACTGATAAAACTCTGCAAAATGTAATTTAAAAAAAAAAGTTTCTCCAGATTAAAATAATTTTGATGGGATATTAATGTTTTAAGTATGAATGAATGACATACATAAATTATAGATTTTGTAAAAAGTTATAAAGAAATTTTAGATAAGGTATAGTCACAATATTTTGTATTAGAGATTAGAGATTGCATGTATAGGTGTGCATAAATAAAATTATATAAATATTAAAATATCTCAAATATTCTTTTTTATTGATTTATTTTTATTATCGAAAAAATAATTAAAGAAACAAAACACTTAATATTGAAAAACAATTGACTTTATGTTTTCTTATTAAATTAGTTTCATAGTCATGCAAAGTTAGTGAATAAAAAATATAACAATGTGAGTCACGTGTGTAGAAAATGAATCATGCAAGAAGGTGGACAAAATAAATACAATGAAAGCATGTTTGAAAAAATGAATGTTTTTTTTTCAGTTTTTTGTATTACATGAAAGAAAAAGAAAAACAGTTTATTAATAGATATAACCAAAATCATAAAACACAACAGAGAAAAACAAAAAATCAACAACTTCTTCAAGTTGGACTGTATGTAATCGGTCAAACAATAACAATAGTGTTGTTGAAATTTTCAAATTCTAAGAGATTTAATAATAATAATAATTATATATATATATATATATATATATATATATAATTTACTGAGTAGAAGATATAACAAGTGTTTTCAGAGGTAAAAATTGGAAATTACTCCGTTCAAGTAACTATTATTCTTGGAATAGTCATTTTGGATTTTTATTGTTGTCGTTAGAGAATTGATTAGTAGGTGATCCAATTTGAACTAAAGTTTTCGAGTTAGGAAATATTTAGTCCCATTTTCTTTTTGTGTTGGATGTATGTATATTTTTTGGGTTGGGGGTAGTAGGAGAGGAGGTTAACCTTAAAGACTGTGTTCCAGAGTTTGGAACGCACGCCACGTATGTGCCTCAGCCAAACCCCAATGAAAGAATGATTTATGGTTTGGAAAAAAACAAGGCATCAATATGTATGTCATATCTGTAGATGAGGTCCACACGCAATATGACAAGGGTTTCAGATATGATATGGAGTCAAATTCTGCGAAAAGAACAACAGATTTCCCAAGAGCACTTAAGTGGTTGACTTAATTGTACTTTATACACAAACACAACACACTCATCAAAGGACCACATCTAATTCCATGGTTGAAGAATCATAACTTGTCTTTTGATATTCATTCCATCTTAGGTCAAAACGCATAGCACAAATGTAGCCCAACCAAAATACCAAACAAATAGCAGTTCGTAGCTGGCGACATTACAAGATGTGGCATACTCAATTGGGTTTCGAACACACGCCTGCCAAGCATGTGCTTGAGCCACACCCCAATGAAAGAATGATTTCTGGTTTGGCAAAAACAAGGCATCAACATGTATGTCATATGTGTATATAAGGTCCACATGCAATAGGACAAGGGTTTGGGATGTGATATGGAGTCAAATTTTGTGGGAAGAACGTCAGGTTTCCCAAGACCACTTAAGTGGTTGACTTAGTTGTACTTTATGCACAAACACAAACTTTGAACCAAAAATTGGTAGACAATTGTACCTCAATTATAATTACAAAGTTCGCCTAACTTATCTACAATAATAAATAAACCATGAAAAAATAGTGCCCTCCACATTGGGTACTAAGAACTCACCCAATTTTAACAATATGTACAGTTTACAAAAATCATCAACATTCATTGAAACATTTCTCAAGCTGTTAAAAAATCATCTTCACATGTACTTCTTTATAAGGAAATAACCTCCTAATATGGAAATCATGCGCTTCCCTTCTAAAATCAATCATACTTCCACCTATTCTAAGATCCAAACATCTAACAATGTAAAGGAAACAAACTTAGACCTTATTAAAAATTCTCCTCGTCTCTCAACCCGTCGGATACACAACTCCTTCAGCAGTCTCTTGTTGATTTTCACTTTGGCTCCAAGGTCCATCAACCATGCAAAAGGACTTTTGAAAATACAAGCCTTATGCTCTTTGATTAGCATTGTATTAACAACTGCTAGATATATTGTCCTGCAACAGTGTCAGACACAGACCTACATACAACAACAAATAAATAACCAATAATGACCACAAAATACAACTTCTCATTAGAATTTTTAAATAATTAATATGGACATTAGGACAAATACCTTATGATGGAGAACCTTCATAAGTTGTCATTGTTATGCTGTTAAAACACATCAATTTTAAAACATGACAACAAACAAATTATGTCACTAGTCACATATGTAGAGTAAAATGAAAAAATAAAATAGTTGCAATTGGATGTTGAAGGTTCCTATGAGGATGACTTTGGAATATGTCTAAGTGGTTCAGTGAGAAGGACTTTCGCATACACTTAGCATATATGGAAACCATGAAGGTGTGAAACCCACTAAGCGAAGGTTTTCTGTTGTGTCATAAGTGGTTTAGCGATAGGGACTTTGACATACATCTAGTAGAATTGGAAACCAACAATGTGTGAAACCCACCTAGAGGAGGCTCTCTATATTCACCTAAGTGGTTCAATTAGGACGAATTTGGCATACATGTAGCATACATAAGAGATTTTATGTTCTGACCTAAGTGGTTCACTAAGAAGGACATTTGCATACATACATGTAGCAAGACGAAACCAGCAAGGTGGGAAAACCATCAAGAAGAGGTATTATGTGTTGACCTAAGTGGTTGAAGGAAGAGGACTTTCGCATACATGTATCACACATGGAAACCAACAAGGTGTGAAACCCAAAAAGAAGATGTTTTATGTCTTTACCTAAGTGGTTCATCGAGGAAGACTTTGGAATACATACATGTAGTATATATGATACCAACAAGGTAGGAAACCCATCAAGAAAAGGTATTTTATGTTCACTTAAGTAGTTGAAGGAGAAAGACTTTGGCATACATACATCAACCACATACAAACTACCAATCAAAAACCCAACAAGAAGTGGTTTACTCTGATGAGGTAAGTGGTTCACTGAGTAGGACATTGGCATACATACATGCCTTAGAGATGGAAACAAGCAATATAAAACAAACTAAGAAGTGGTTTACTCTATTGACCTAATTGGTTCAGTGAGGACAATATTAGCCTATATACATGCCTTAGAGATGAAAACCAGCAAGGTGCAAAAAACCCAATACTACGGAATGGTTTACTCTGATGAGGTAAGTGGTTCACTGAGTACGTCATTGGCATACATAGATCCCTCTGAGATGGAAACTAGCAATCAAAGACAAATCAGGAAGTGATTTATTCTGTTCACCTAAGTGGTTCAGTGAGGACGACATTGACATACATACATGCCTCGAAGATGGAAACCAGCAAGGTGTGAAAACCCCAACACGAAATGGTTTACTATGTTGACCTAAATGCTTCACGGAGTACGACATTGGCATACATGTAGCTGAGATGAAAATCACCAACCTAAAACCCCCCAATAAGTGATTTTTTGTAAGGAAGATGACATTGGCATACATATATGAAGCACAAATAAAAATCAGCAACCGAAAGCACACCAAGAAATGATTTTTTCGCTAACCTAAGTGCTTTAAAGAGGAACATGTAGCATAAATAGTACCAACAGTTGTTTCAGTTCATGTTTCATATCAAGAGTAAAAGATACACTTGACATGATATTTGTTTTGCAAAACACTAATCCTTATCTTGGATGACACACGACGACAAACACAAAACCTTTGACAATCCCTAAAGTTGACTTTTCGTCCTCCGATTCAACGCCAGAAGCAAAACCCTAATGATAACAAGCTCTTTCTCTCCACGCGAACCCTAATGACAACAAGCTCTTTCTCTCCACGCGAACTCAACAACCTCTTACTCTCTTCTATATTCTCTTTCCTTCAAAACGAGAAAGCAATAGGGTAAGTGAAGTTTTCTCTCTCTTTTGAGGCTTCATTTTGCAACCCAAAATGACTCTTCACCCCTTGCAAGAGGACAAAGCTTAGCCACGTAAGCTAAACACTTCACATTTATCTCTTTCATCACCAATGTACAAAAGTTGAGCCAACAGTGTTAAATGGGAGTAACGCTCCTAACAGTGTCAACTTATGATTTCTCTCTCTTTTAAAATGTTAAATCCTCTAAGTGTTGGAAATGCAAAGAATGAAACCTTTAGATGTTTCTACTCTTTAAACTTATAACATTAACCCTCTTTCTACAACACCTTGAGATGCCAAAGTTTCATAACACCCAACACTACTTCTCAAAATGAATTAAAATATCAAATTTAACTTTATTAATCAAGTCTCCCACCTAAAAATACATATTTTCAAAATGGACTTTGTTTTGAGTTTCCCTAATGTATTTCTTAAATTAGTTAAAAATTTAAAATAATAAAAGCTATCTAAAGCTGTAAAGTTTTTATAAAGGAAATAAATAAATTACCGTGATAAAATTTAAAATATAATTCCAAATAAATTAAATTATGCAATAAATAATTATTAAAACAGAGTAAAACTACACACCCATAACCCCCCCAAGAGGTCCCGCAGAGACTAGAGGTGCTCTTTGGGCCCTTTGAAGTGGCCATTTCCAAAGGGTTGACCACGTGGAGGCCCACATCGTTGTTTGGTGGTGCAACCAGAAAAGTGCTCTGTGGGTCGTAAATGGGCTGGGGAACTGTGAGTCTCACGTAGGAAAATAACGGATATTGTTTGTTATCTATCTAGGTAAAAAGATTTTCTTTTATCATTCATAGTAATATTATTCAGTTTATAGAAGATATTTGTTATCTACACGGCACAAAGATGATATAAACAAATACTCGAATAATATAGTCTATAAAAAATGTCCGATTTGAAGAGCACAAGGCCAACAAGGACGAAAAGAGACAAACTATGAATGATATTTTATTTTCATGAAATTTATGCTTGGCTATTTAACAGATTCCGTTTTCAAAACTTGAGGATATGATGAAAGATTGTGTATAAATCTCATCCACAAAGAATATAGTATAACTATAGAAGAAAAAAAAACTTCTGTCGTCCAAAAAAGCAGAAACAAAGTTACGGAAATGACCATAAAAGGACAAAATGTATGTGATTTGGCAAACAAAGGGCAGTGACCTACTTAAGCAAAGAAAGCATGTTTGAGAACATTCTTAATTTCTTCGATAGATGAGATATTTGTGCAGAAAGGTGGATGTGGGACAAACCGATCAAAGATAATTGGTTCGGTATATGCTCTCAAATGCTCTGCTGGAACCCATGCAAATCACATTTTTCTGTGTCCACATACATCATTTATGGAATTGAACCATACTTCTCAGTCATAGTGTTCCATTATTTTCATCACCGTAGTTTTATAACTACAGCATAGTGAAAAAAAAAATAACATTGCATTTCTTGTTAATGATGGGGGATCAGATTTAGCTATTACTAGTAAGACTCAGATAATGTGTCTACTTTGAGTTTCATGATTACTAGCTACTATTGGAATTTATGAAAACAAAAATTGTAAAACATACAACTATTATTTTGTGGTTCTTATCTACTTAAAAATATTGCTGTCGTGGATCGGATTTACAATATTTTATATTTATATTTGTTTATGCCATTTTTTATTAAAAAATTCCAGTAAAATGGTCGCATTTTTGTGGATTTCTCAATCATTTTCATTTAAGGTGTTACTTTTTAATTATGTGTATGAAAGAAATTATTGAAAAGAGTAGAACTCACCTACCTGATATTTCTGCCTTGGAAAATACTAATTAAAAAACAGTAAATCATAATTATTATATGGATCCCACTTTTAACAAGCTTTTTTTTCTCTTAATTAGAAGGTAGAGAACACACAAAATTTGTGTTTTTTTTTTCAGTAAATTTGAGCCAATAATAAAAAAAGTACTAAAAATAAAGCATTGGAAAAAGTTTCTTCAACAAATATATTTACACTATTATTTACTGCTCAAAAATTTGCGTCTAGAAATGAAAAACAGAAGTCACATGTAACAAGCTCCGTAAAGTTTGAAGTTGGTTATGATTTAATTTTGGCTAGAATGAGGGAAATGGACAAGAAGTTTTTGTTGGAACATAAACTAAAATTGGGATACTGGTCAACACTTGAATTAATTATGATGTCACTACCACTGGCTCCAACACCTACCAGTTTCAATTGCAATCTAAAATAGCAGAGGCAGCATTTTAAGTTCCAATATTTGCAGCTTCTTCCCTCCATTGAATGGTAGGAACCGCAAGAAAGAAGGTTTAAGTGCATAGAAATATTATAATTTTATCATTAAAAAAGCAAACGGAAGAACCATTTGCTTCTACTACATAGTCCGCGTACATATCAAGAAGATATAAACAAATAAATGAAATAGTCCTAGAATTGTTTATTCCAAGATTTGTACAACCTCCTAATCCGTGTTCCTAGTGTCGTAGAAGTGGCAGCCATAGATCATCAACACAATCCTCACACTGGCGTTGAGCAAGAGGATGTTGAAGGATCATACAGAGCAGGAACAAGATACTTCCTCGCATTAACACCATTCACATTGTAGCTGGCACCAGTGGTAGCATCAACAAGCAAGTTCCCGGCATAGCCAGGGTAAGCCCCTTTCCCATAAACCCCAGGACAAGCAGACGCGGCTTCCAGTGGGGCCTCCGCGGGACCCTGGAAGTAGCCATTTCCGAAAGGGTTGGTGGCGGTGCCAGCCAAGAGGCTAGCGACGTTGATGACCATACCGTCAACTCCCACATCGTTGTTGGGAGCAACCAAGGGTGGACTCTGGGGGCCATAAATAGGCTGGTGGAAGGGCCAGGCGCATTGGCCCGGGCATTGAGTTTCGGAGTTTCCGACCCATATGTAAGCGAACTTATAGTTCTTGCCACCCTTCACGTGAGCAGCCGAAGAGGCAGAGCCGTGGGTGCCACATCGGCTCATACAGAAACCTTCAACCGCCACGTCAGCAGATGTGAGAACAACGTTGATAGCGTTCCTCTGTCCCCCTTTGGAAGCCAACTCGACAAGATGCTTGCTGGTGAGTGACTTACCCAGCGAGTAACTTTCATCGAGGATCTGATCGCCGAGTGATAGGGAAAGAGAAGCAGCCTTCTTGGGGCTTAGGTGGTAGTACTTCTCCGTGGTTTTCCACCACGTGGCAACAGATGGCTGCTTGTTTGATGCGACCGGTGATGAGAGTGAGTTAATGAAATCGGCTATTATGGCCTTTTGGGAGGGTTTGAACTGGCCATACCAGATGAGGTTTACGGAGATTTTGCCATAAAGCAAAGGACCATTGTGGTAATGGAGCAGCTGAGACTGGTCCTGAACCTGCTGGTTGAGCTTCCTAGCAGCTAAGGAAAGCTGAAAGACGGAGACAAGGAAGGAAAGTGTAAGAAAGCAGCGAAAAGAAACTAGAGTTGGCATTTTGGGGATGGGAACGGGGTTTTGTTTGAAAGGGTGTTGTAATTTAGCGATGTGGGATAAGGGTGATGGAAGAGATGTATATATAGGTGGCAGTAACGGGCATATATTTTTGAATGAAATAATGAAAATGTGTTTTAACTGTGATTGTGGCGAGGGGGGTGGAACTTGCGGAGAAAGGAAGAGAGATTAAAGAGCGGTTAGCCCCTCTGGCATTTACGAGGCAGGGCTTGGGGAGTAAGTAAGGTGAGGGACCCTGAATAAAGTGGCGTTTGGATTAGGAGAGAGTGTGGTGCACGCGCGGGAGCAGAATGTGCAGAGTTGGAGGCGTGAGAATGAAGAGAGTGGGAAGCGGTTGGATAGGATTGAAAAAGAAAGAAGGGTTTACGGGAATGAGTGATGTGGGGGTGGCTAGGTGACAAAAGCGATACAGCTTGGGCCAGTTAGATAATTTGAAGGAGGGGGAATTGTCAGGATTGACCAGAGAAATGGATAAGGGTTAAGATAGATTAGGTAGAAGCGTGGGAGGGTAAGATGGGAAAGATAATGTGGAATTATGAGAGAGACGTTGAGCTGACAGAGTGGATGATGGATCCAACTGGCACTCACCCAATCGCAGGCATCCAAGGAAGCACGTGATGTAACAATTACTGCCTTCATTTCAAGATTGGGATATAAAAGGTATAAATACATGTCCTCAAGAAGATCACAAAAATTACTCAACTCAATGTGGGACCACCACCATCAAAATAAGAGACTGCTTTTTACAAGACTTGTAAAAGCTATCAAAATTATTATAAAAATATTACCATATAGACAATATCAATATAATATTACAAAATTTAACTGCATATTGCATATTTTTTAAAATAATCAATTTAAAAATTATTTTCTATACAAACAGTTAAAATTAATCCCCAACGAATATGCTTATAAGAAAAAATTATTCTCAATTAGGTCAGATTTTATAATTAAGGTATTTTTCAATATTGCTTCAATACAATTCATGTGGTTTATTATATGTTGTTTATGCATGTACGTTATTATTTATTTCGAGACGGGATAAGGTCAAAGTCGCTCTCTATTTTTGTTTTCATTTTCTTTTACAGTGACTTAATTATACCTCTCATAAATAGCTGTAAAAAGTTAAAATATGTTACATTCATGAACTACAATAAACTATGGGAGAATCTTGCCCTTTGCCCCTTTTCACTGATGAGTGCGCTTCTTTTTGTTTTTAAGAATGTTTTTTTAGTTTTGGACCTTACATGTGTCAGAAAATGTTTTAGATCTTAAAAAAATTACATTCCTTCTAAATATAATTATCTTATAGTTTTAATAATTATTGAATCGGACTTTTAAATAAAAAAAGTTTTTATTGTCTTTATGGTAATTATATTTCAATTAAAAATTTTATCTATAACGTTAAAAACAAATATTTTGTATATTTATTTTGTATTTGGTACGAATGATAGACGAAGATGAAGAAAAGATAAATTAAAATTGGTATTGGGCGGAACACGTGAATAAGGAAATAGAAGAAAGTGAAGAAAAAAATACTTTACCCTTATATATCCTATTTAAATGATATATCTTATATCAAATAATTCAAATTACATATTTTTTAAACATTTTTTTTATATTTTTATCCTACCAAATAATTAAACATTTAATTTATTTTTATGTTTTTCAACTTATTTTTTATATTTAGATTCTTGAGAGAAGTATTTAACTTTTTTAAATGATTAACTAAAAATACAATTCTTTATTCGGTTAAAAAATTAATTTATACGCGGGCATGTACAATAAAAAAAATCCTAGAGATTATTCAATTCTTATATTGTAAATAAGAGTCCCACTCTTAAAAAGAATAGTTTTAATTTAACAATTATTATATTTTCCATATAATGATCATGACTTCTCTTAAGTATCTATCTTTTTATTTCTTTCACACACTATAATTTCAATTTAGTTTATTTGAATTTGACTTGTAATTAAATCTTATTTAAATTTCAAAATTTACAAATTGACAGACCATCACAATAAGAATTATTCATTCTAATTTTCAAAAATTATTTTCATTCTAAGTTTTACTTTTTATTTTCATCTAATAAAATAAAATATTCGTTATAAATAATGAAAATATAATTAATAATTTGGTATTTTAGTCTTTTGAAATAAGTCCTTAAACTAAAATTATATATGAGTAGGTCCTTTATGTTGTAAGTTAATGTATAAATCATTGAAATAAAACAAAATCCGTGAAGGCTTTAAAAGACTTCTAAATTCAATAAAAAATAATAAAATTAAGAATATAAAGTATAAATGATAATCGTTTGAGAACCTAGTTATTTTTTAAAACAGTGTGTAGATCTAGAAATTAATTTAATTTAACAACATTATATGATTTTTTTTCATCCTTTTTTAATTATAGATTTGACTTAAATTTCAAATCCGCGTAATACCATAGAAATCTTGCCAGTATAAAATGAAGGTTAGATCGTGAAGATTAATTATATTATGACTTAACTAATGGTATAAAACCCACTATATTATTAGACTGTGTGCCGCCATTTATACCACTGAGAGGCAATTTTAAAATAAAATACATAAAAATATAAATTTCAAAATTTTACGAATACAAACAATTTTTATTTTAAAAGAAGAGTTTATATTAAAAAACCGTGTTTCAAAACATATACATATATATATATATATATATATATATATATTTAAATCAAAGAAGACACATTAAAAACACAACTTAGATTTTTATTTTTGAAATTATATTTTTATTCGATAGTTCAATTTTGTAATTGAAATTGTTTTGATTTATTTAAAAATATAAAAGTCTCAGTTTCATTACACAGTTTCTATAATTTATGTTTTAAAAATTAATGGCATAAAAGACGAAAAGCAATGTTTTATATTAAATTTAGGTTTGTTTAAGTCATTTATTAGTTTTATTTAATCAACTTCTCAAACACTGAAATACCAGAGTTTATAATTAAATAATTAAAGCATGTATATTTTATTTTATTATATCTTAATACATGAAACAATAAATTGTAATAGAAGAATACGAAAATATTAATGAATGATTTAACATAAATAATTTCATTCTAATTTGATATATATAACGATTTGTAAAAAGAATACATTGTAATGGTAAATTAGAATGAAATTTGTTTTAAGATATTAATTTACAAAAAACACATCTATTTACAAACCAAATAAAATTTAAAAAGAAATTGAAATAAAATTAAAGTCAGGAAAATTTATTCATGAAAATAAATAAATTTGTGCGGACGGATTACCGTTTGCGCAATGTGTTATAATTTTCAATTACCTATAAATACTAAGCCATACAAAATAACAGTTAAAATGCACGTGATAAAAATGCATAAAAAATGATTTAATAACAGTGGTGTTTTCTCTCATCAAGTTAGATACATTTAACCTAAGAAATAGACAATCTAAAATCACGAGAACAGAAGTGTTATATAATATTAAAGATTAACCCTAAAGCTTCATTCACGAGGCAAAATTACTCTTGAGATAAGTTTTAAATATTTGTTGGATGTCCTCCTACAATGTTCTAAATTCCCGATAGTCGTAAAGATAACGTCAATGGTTGTGGTGATCCAAGTTTTTCAGACACAGATTTCCCTATTTGACGATATAATAAGGTCCCACACGAATCTAACCCTAATTTTTTTTTTCAAATTAATAATTGATGAAGCATTGAAGAACTTGGTGGTTTGACTGAATTAGATGTATGTCCGTGATCCAGAAAACTAATAGCTGCGTAGTGGTAGATGGAAGCTAAGATATCAATGAATTAGGGTTGAATGCTGGTGTTGTTCCTTTGAATGTTTGGTGAAATTGATGAGAGTTTCAATTTGGGGGTGGTAGATAAAAAGGGAACTGTCAGCTTGACCGAACGAGTTCGGTGTGTTAAGCGTAGCCATGTCTTCCCAACTTAGCTCCCCATCAAACCAACATCTTCACTTTGCCTTACCTCACTCCCATACATTACTAAGCAATTTCCTACAAATTAATCACATTATTTTTTAATTTAAATTAAATACTTTCACCCAAAAAGGTTAAATGTTAGTATAAGAAACAATAGAAAAAAATCGTTATCACAAATTTCTTTTTACAATTTTATTGAAATGATTCAAATCATCTTCGTTCCATGATTTTAATATGTATAATTTTAGATTAAAATCTCAATTTTAATTATATTAATTATAAAATCCTAATTTTCAATACAATTAATCGTCAACAATGCTTCCAAGACTTAATAATAAGATGCAGTTATAAAACTTTTTCCAACATTTAAAGATTAAAGTAAATTAATAGCATTTTCTACCCTTAAGAACGAGGTTATTTTTGCGTAGTTAAATAATCAAGGTGAATAAGGAAAAAAAAAAAAGATAAAATATACTAAAAATCTTATAATTTGGACAGACGCAACTTTTCTTATTCCGAAAAAATGAATAAAGACATAGAAAATAAACACAACATAATTATTCATGCTGTGCAACATAATAAATTAGATTTTGATATTTATTATTTTTTTTCAAACACTGGCAATAATCAATTATGAAGTTGTTAAGTTTTTTTGTTCAAATTTTAATCTTTAATAATATAAAATAGAATAAAATAATTCATAATAAAAATATATTCTTTAGTTTTCATTCGTTAAACTATTTTTCTTTCTATTCTATTTTCATTCTCTATTTTTCCCTTACTTATTTTCTCACAGTTCAAACGGGGCACAAAATGCGACAGGGAATTGAATAAAAACAAAACTAAAAATATGTTTTTCTTAAATTTCATTCTTTGTTTCGTTCTCTCTCTTCTTATTTTACATGGGAAATGGCATTGACATTCGTGTCAGATAGGAAATAAATAAAACATTGGTTTTTTTTACATTTTCTAGACCATTGCCAGTGTAGGGTTCCCTCTTGATTTGGGCTTACTGGGATCTGGGCCCAAGAGTTCTAGACAAAATTCTGACAAATTCTTTCTTCACCCCCATACTCTCTTCCTGCACCCCCATATAATTTTTTTATTTCACGAGTGCCCTTCATGAAATTACATAAATATCCTCATTATTTTTTGAAATTGTGAACCGGATGGAGGTGCATCCGGTTCTCATTTTTTAAAAAAAAATACAAACCAGACAACCTCATCCGGTTATCAACCCAGCAGATCGGAAAATCCTCAAATTCATCGTCGACAGCCCCCCAAATTCCAAATCAACTACTCTAATCATCAATATCACCTACTAATTGCTAATAAACATCACAAATTGGTTACCTAATGCTTCTATGAAGGATTAATTGAAAGATTTTGAATAACGAACGGAAGATTTTTCGATTTGCTGGTTTGAGAACCGGATGAGGTCGTCCGGTTTGTATTTTTTTTTTTAAAATGAGAACCGGATGCATCGCCCATCCGGTTCACAATTTCAAAAAACTGTAAACCGGATGGCCTGGTCATCCGGTTGTCTATTTTGACAACCGGATGACCAGGTCATCCTGTTTACAGTTTTTTGAAATTGTGAACCGGATGGGGGGTGCATCCGGTTTTCAGTTTCAAAAAATTAAACCGGATGGCTTGGTCATCCGGTTGGGAAGGGGATGAGTTTTATTAAAATAGGGGTATTTATGTAATTTCATAAAGGGTAAATATGGAATAAAAAAATTATATGGGGGTGCAAGAAGAAGGTATGGGGGTGGAGGAAGAATTTGTCCAAAATTCTTTTTAGCATATTTCCACAGTAGTGCACCATCATCTTCAAAAATTATTGCATCCCACTCCTTTGCCTTAATTTTTCCATATCTCATAACGTTTAAATACTTTACTATTGATTTTGGTTAAAACTATAAATATATAGAAAGATAGATGATTATAATATATTATGAATAGAAAAGTTAATTCAAGAAACAAATTAATTAATGTAGGAACATATATTAAGAAAATAAATTATTTTGATATATTATAGTTCAGAAAATATTTTCAGAATAATTACAAAGATATTTGACTAGGTTGAACTATGAAGATGCAGTTGTTCCACTTGTGAATTAGTAAATAAAATTGTGATTTATTAAGAGTTTGGGTTAAAATATATGCAAATTATATATCTGTCTAGATATGAAATGTAAAAATCATTTTCACGTAATAAAAATATGAAATGCAAATTACATGATTTTTACAATTTTAACTCATGTAATAGGAGTCATAGGTTTATATTCAACTTCCACGTAAGATCTAGAATACCCTTTGCAAGACAATTTCTTGTTGAAATCTTAGTCAAAAGCTAAAGATAATCAAGTTCAGTAACTAAGACAATGATATTGCTGTTTCGTTCCCAATAGGATTTCTTAGTTTTCTTTGGCTTAAGATTGTTCCATCAAGAATTCTAATTTTGTTCTTTTACATAGGAGTCATTAAGACTACTTCCCTCAAATAACTATGATTATTAGTATTTGATTATTATTATTATGAGACGGTGAGAACATCAAGATTATCTGAAAGACAAAAAACGACAGATTCACATGATCGTCATTCAGAAAGGTGGCTCTTTGTTTATAACCATTACAGGGGACTAATAAAAAAAGTAATAAAAAAGAAAAAAAAATAACAAACAAAAATAGAAAACAGAAAAATTGAGAAAAAACTTTACATCAAATAGAATAAATGATTTAAAACTAATAAAAAAGGTAAACTAAAAAAATAACATTAACTAACAATTAACAATAAAGATCTAAAAGATAACTAGCAAATATTCTACACTATTTTATGCTATTTTATGTATTTAGTGTGTATAATAATTTATTCATATTCTTAATTTAATTTTCTAAATTTTTTATTGAATTTAATTTAATTGAAAAATTTTATAAATTTTATTGATAAATATCTTACATTTTTATACTTACTTTTAATTATATATATATATATATATATATATATATAATTTTCTCTCTATATATAAAATGAAAATAACATAATAAGTTATTCGGATCTTAAAAGTATATATAATTGTTAATAACATTTTAAATTTAAATAAAATAATTAATTTTAATTATTATTGTAACATCTTAGAAAATAATCTTAGAATAAAAACTTAATAGAACATATAATTTGGTTTTAAATATAAATTTATAATTTAATTTTAGACATAAATAAGATAATACTTGAATAAATTTTTAAAATAAAAATCTAAATAAATATAAAAATAAGCTATTTTCATTTTCATAAAAATCATTGTCTCTAAAACTCTACTTCCTTATTTATTAAATTGACTATTAGAAGTCTCAAGATTTTTGACAATGAATAAAGTAAGAATATTCGATCATATTTTTGAACAAAATTAAGTTACTCTTGATTTTAAGATTTTTGAATTTCTTTAAAGATTTTTACTTTATACATATAGTCGAAAGTTAGTTTGAAATTTTAATATAAATTCATCCAACTCCTACTTAATAAAACAAGGTAATTACAATATATGGATGAATTTGAATTAAAGTGAATGAATGTTTGTGTATGGTATGATATAATATCAATTTTTGTAAATGATATGAAATGGTGATCAACACATAATATATTTACAAAAGGAGATACCCGTGTTGAGATTATTAAGACGTGTATTGTTTGGAGATTTGATCAATAAGGATGTATACTGAGTCTCCTGATACATTTGAATCTTATAGATGAAAATTACCAGGTGATAAGTGTCGAAGGAGGTTCATATGGTCATATCTAAGGTTTGAAATTTGAGTTGATCAAAATAGAACATATAGATTAACTATGTGCATATGAAGAGTGTATTTGAGGTTTGAAATATGAACTTATCAGAACAGATCGAAAGTATATCTGGTATTTGAAATTGGAACTGATTGGAACAAATAAAATGATATATGATAGGTAAAGACATTTGAGTCTAATTCAATGCACAAATCTTTGAAAAGCGTAAAGTTAAGTGTCTTTGTATATGAATCAGTATATGTATAACGTGAATTATAGGATGTATATTTGGAATATACTGTAGATACAACAATAAACTAATGATTTTAAAAGAAAATGAAGAAGGCAAGAATAGTTCACACACCTGATCAATTTTCAAAGGATCTCCTTCAAGTAGACGAGGATCAACTTGTATAATATCAACAGGTTTAATGCTAATTATGTCACCAGGAACCACGACTGAGGCATCTTGTAAAATTCATTAGGATTTTCAAATTATATATAATCTGGTTTTAAAATTCACAACTAGACTTCATTATGGATAAAAAAAATAGTCAATAAGTCACGTAAGAACGGAGTTGAGACAAAAAAAAGTATCTCTTATTTATAAAATTAAAATTGAAGGACAATTTTATCAATGTATACATTCTTTCTCGGGGTTAACAATGAGGCACAAATGGTGGCAACAAGCAAGCATGTGTATTGTTTCATTTAGAGCACAAGCACCGATTGAATAATCTGTTGACAATCCTCTCTCACACCACAACCACAAAATAAAAAAGAAGAATCTTTCCAACTCAATCAAATTCAATTTCACCTTCTCCTTCACCTCTAAGATTATTTGTAGAAGAAAAGAGCAAAACGAGAGACTAATCAGAGGTGGAGTTGGATTCCAAAAAAAGGCCAAAGCCATCGAACCCATGAAGTTGCCGATTTGAACCACATCACGTGATGTCTTTTTGTACCGCACCACGCCGCGCCGCACTGTACTTCTGAAAAGGAAGATTTGAGCTTTGAACAGAGGGAAAAATCATATTAAGATATGAGGTTTCATTGAGTTGGATGATTTTATAACTTTAGGGTTACGTGGGAAAAAGGATTAGAAAAAATTGGTAATGTACAAAAATAAACACTCTGATGGAAAGAGGGAAAAGGGTCGTGCGAAAATAAAGTAATAAAGTTTTAATGGAAAGAGGGAAGAAAAGATAAAATGTAAAAATGAGGTGGGAAATTGGTAGGGTTTATTAGAGAAATGTAATGCTTATCACGGGTTAAAGGAACTTCGGGAAACGCATGTCTCAGCGGAGGTTATTATAACTTTGATAATAAACCTTCAGTAAAATTAATTTTTTTTTCAGTGTGATGATTAATTGTTTTTACGGTGTGATAATAGTAATTTGATGTATGAAATAAATTATTAAAATCTAATTTATTATAGTTTGATTTAAATAGAAATTTGATTTATGAATATATATTTTTAAACTCTTTAATTTATTTTTTTATTCACAGTAAGTTAACAAAGAAAATTTATTTTATTTTATAATTTTATGAATATATTTTTATTAAATCTTATGTAAAGAGATATATTTTAAAATATTAAGAAAAATATATAAATATTAGTTATGTTAAATTTGTACTTTATATAGTTATTATAAAAAATAAGAAATTATATATAATTATATACAAAATTATCTCAAGAGATATAATTATTATGGTAAAGATTTATGAATAAAATTTAACTAGATATATTAATCTATTTGGATTACAAATTATTCTCACCTTTTGCGCAGGCTATTGCCCGTATATCTATATCTTTGCTACGCAATAAATATAAAAAAGAGTTTCTAAAAAAATTATAAAAATAACGATAAAACTATTTTAAAAATTACATCAAAACAGTTATAAAAACAATATACTTTTATATAGTATTATAGGTGATTTCTGTCGTAGGATAAAATGTTTAAACTTTAAAATATTTATTTCACATTTGTAATTAAAAACAATAAAAAATTATTTGTGAGCATGATCATATCTTATATAAAAATACAAAAATATTTCTGAAAAAAACTTTTCATGCATGGACTTGTTCCAAAAAAAAAATATAGTACAATATTTAAAATAAGTTATACATGAAAATATTTGGATCAAAGACGACCTATACTAAATAAAGTGACCTCTTTTACTTAATTAAACTTGTAATGCCATTTAATAATCAATAACTTGTAAAAAAAAGATATTATATAAAGCAGTAATTAATAAAATAACCAATATAAAAATCAACATATGAGAAATTAGGATTTTTTTTTGGGATTAAGAATACAACTAATAATTAAAAAAAGAGATTTTACAAATTAAAGTTAATTTTCACGATAAAATATTTATCATATACACATATGACAAAAAATAGAATCATAATTAATATATTTAAGTAAGTTGACCAATTTGTACGTTAAAAAAAGGAAAAAAAACTCGACCATTTCAAAAAATAAAGCAAGATGCCAATAAAATTTAGCATGCAAGTCTTATGCTGTTTTGTGTTCTTATTCTTTTTTGTTGGAAATATAGTTTGAATCAATATTATTATTGATATATCAAATAGTTTAAAGGTTTTAAAAGTTATCTGCTTGATATATTCAATGAAATCTTTCAATTTATAATTTTATCATTGAAATTTGATATATACAAGTCATTAATAAAGTAACATTATCAAAAATCACTCGTAAGATGATCATGATTAATAATATAAAAACAAAATAATTTTTATGTAAGAAATATATGAATTTTAATATATAAGAATAAGACATTTATACGAATTTAAAATACTAATTGTTTTTAACTTATTGAAGACATTACAAAGACGATGAAGGGAGAATGCCTTGCGTTGTATGAATATTTAAAATAAAAAAATCAACTAAATGTCTTGACAAGAAAATATATCTATTCATGATTTCTTAAAATTATTTTTTACTTTTTTTTCTACTCCTCCGTCTTATTTCTATATACTCTTCAGCAATATTCACCGTTTAATTTTCTAATTTGATGTTTTGAATAAATGTTCTTTCATTGATGAGATATTCTGGTGTTGTGTAATTAGGCTGAGTCCATTGTTTCAGGCTCCATACACGAGCGAACAGAAAGCACACCCACTTTAATTCTTATTTCTCATCTCCTAGGTGCAAAACTAACACCACTCCACCTATCAAAAGTAGTATTTTAAATCTTTCCCTCACGCCAGACTGTTATTAAAAGTAAAATTTCTATCATATTTTTCTTTTAGGAAAACATAAAACTAAGTAATAGAAAATATTAGTTTGATATTTGATATTCATTTTGTTAATAAAATATTATATAAATAAAATAATAATATATATTACTGTTGAATGATATTGATATCATCATGCTTTGAGTAACGAATACAGGAAGCTCATGCAGCTTCTATTGCATACCCAGCTCAAGGGCACAACTCCAATGCTCAAACCAGCAAAATTTCTCTATTTTTCAGTGGTTTTCACATAACTTTCTCGCACTGTGTGATTCCCTTCGAATAACATGCTTTTGTTCCAGTTAGGAACCTCCCTGCCAAACTAAACAACTCCAAACATGTCCCTGCTGTAACTTGCATAGTTTCTGACTGTGCCACGAGCTTCGGCTTAATTCCTGTCAGGGAACAAGCATCCCATGATGTCCTTTTTTGGACTATAAACGCTTGTGGGCTCATGTGTTTCTTTCACTATGCTCAACTTGATCAACAGAAAGGGCATGTCACTCATGAAAGCTACTATGTTATATAATTTCTGTTCCTTCTGGATACGTACTTGACATATGTTGATATCAATTTATTGTGTTTGGAAGAGGGTTTTTAGAATCGATTTTGATTAAAATTCTTTCGAAGTGAAATTATTTATACATTTTTATTTCGAAAATAAGTTGATCTGGAAAACTTTTATAAAATTGAAACTATAGTATAATTTTAAATTTAGAATCGATTCCTTAAAGTAGGAGCAACACATATGAATTACAGACATGCACTCAATACATTACGTTCCTTTGGTTGCAGACAAGAGTTATACAACAAATGGGTATTTGGAGAGCAGCATTAATTGGGTACCTGGCATCAACGAAATTTTGTTGAGAGATTTTCCCAGTTTCTTCAGAACCCACACGACATTATGCTGCAGGTTTTGCAGGTGGAGTGTGGGAGAGCTAAGCATGCTTCTGCAATCATTTTGAACACATTGAAGTTTTAGAGTATGATATTTTGGAGGTACTTTCGTCCATTTTTTTCCTCCTCAGTGGTCCCTTAACTTTACTCGTGAATCATGCCATTAAATTGGGTCGAACCTTAGTTAGGGAGTGTCGGGAGGAATGGCTTGACACCAATGAACCCAAGTCAGTATTGTTGTGAAATAGAAGAAAAATAGGTATTGCAAAACGCTACGGAAGGGGAATTCACGGAACCTATCGGCCCCGATTTTGTGGAGATTTTTGGGGGAAGTACATCTTCTAGAATGTGGGTACGTGTTCGTTAGCAAATTGAATGTTGCCTACAATAAATTAAACGTCGTAAGAAATGTCTTTCAAAAATGGTGAAAAGTTGTTTTCTCCTATTCCTTTTCACTCCTCATCTTTCTTCTATAAATAGAGTCCTTTTTTATTCTGAAAATCACACAACACCAAGAGTTCTTTTACTTCTTTTTTTCTCTTTTTCATATTCTCTCTTCTCTTTCTTTATTCTTTCTTTAGATATCTTGGGTATTTTTGCTCTAAAGAGCAAACTTGCTAGTTCTGAGATCCTCAGATTTTAACTGAAAAGTTCTTGTTGTATCCTGGGGGACTTACGTATTTATCGCGGATAAGTCCTTAAGGACAGTGATATTTTATCACGCCTCCGGAAGTTAGTTTATTAATTTTTCAGCCGTCTTTACAACAATCTTAAGGACTTATGACTGAAGGTGTGGAGATCAACAACATTGTGCCGGAGATGTCAAATGGTGCTTCCGGAACGTCAACCATCTTTGCGAAGCCGTTTCCGGATGTTTCAAAGATTGAAGTTTTCTCGGGTCAAAACTTTCGACCCTGGCAGGAACGCGTGTCTACCCTGTTAGACATGTACGGAGTTGCTTATGTACTTACGACGTCCAAACCGGACACCAGTTCTTCTGCGAAACAAATTGAAGATTGGATTCACGCCAATAAGGTATGTCGTCACACCATGCTCAGTGCGTTATCTAACGATCTGTTCGATGTGTATTGCTCCTACAAGGAAGCAAAGGAAATTTGGGATTCTCTTATTCTCAAATACACTGCCGAAGATGTCGTCCGACAAAGATTCGTTATCGGAAAGTACTACCGCTGGGAGATGATAGAGGTCAAGGATATCAAGATTCAAATCAATGAATATCACAAGTTACTTGAAGACATTAAAGCAGAGAATATTGTTCTACCTGATGAATTTGTTTCGGAACTTCTGATCGAGAAACTTCCGCAGTCCTGGACAGACTACAAACAACAGCTGAAGCACAAGTATAAACAGATGTCGCTATCAGATCTCATCACTCACATTATCATTGAACCAACCGAAAGGAGTGTGTTGCTGCAAGGGCTAAGGCTTTATCTGCCAAAGCAAATATGATAGAAGACAGACCAGCTCCGAAAAGGTACGAGAAAAAAACCTGATCACAAGAAAAATAAATCTAATTTTTCCCGTCCCAGTGGACCCAAACCCACCTTCAAGAAGAAGGGAAACTGCTTTGTTTGTGGAAGGCCAGGTCACTGTGCACCTCAGTGCAGACATAGGGTCAAGAACGACAATTCTCCTAAGGCAAATATAGCCGAAGGGGAAGATACAATTTGTGCGATCGTTTCACAAGTGAACCTTGTGACAAATGTGAGCAAATGTGTGGTAGACTTTGGGGCTACCAGACATATCTATGCAAACAGAAATGCATTTTCCTCCTACTCTAGTGTAGGGGATGGAGAAGAACAAGTTTATCTTGGTGATTCTAGGACTACTTCTGTCCTAGGAAAAGGTAAAGTTCTTCTAAAGCTCACATCTGGGAAAACTTTGGCTTTAAGTGACGTGCTGCATGTGCCATCAATCAGAGTTAATTTGATCTCTGTAGCACTGTTGGGAAAAGTAGGGGTCAAAGTGTCATTCGAATCTGATAAGATTGTGATGACAAAAAATAATGTGTTTGTGGGGAAGGGATATTGTGATCAAGGTCTCTTTGTACTGAATGTTTCTGAAATTATTAATGGATCTGTGTCTTCTGCTTATATTGTTGACTCTTATGATATTTGGCATGCTAGATTAGGACATGTAAATTCTTCGTATGTTATTAAATTGCAACGACTAGGATTGATTAACATGCATGATAAACAAAGTATGAAATGTGATGTATGTGTAGAATCTAAAATAACAAAGAAAGTATGTCATTCTGTAGAACGTCAAACTGAGT
>Ga0209489_101311_pt1 | contig 50747 bp, 15 predicted proteins | sample SiratrowhiteBW_FD_187527 | JGI IMG/M metagenome (GOLD analysis project Ga0209489, IMG submission 187527) | Root nodule microbial communities of legume samples collected from California, USA - Siratro white BW (SPAdes) (version 2) | ecosystem: Host-associated > Plants > Roots > Nodule | place...
TATATATTATTGATGCATGCCTATGAACGGAGTTTTACTCAAAATAAAAATAATAAATCGTTACTTTCTGCTAAAGGAGTTAAAACCAAGCTTAGAACTCTATTGGTTTGGTTTTAAAATGAAAGATATTTTTATACATATTCTAAGTTAAATTAATTTGTAAGTCCCTAAACTATTTGAGAGAATTAGATTCCTGGACTATTTTTTCAATTGAGATCCTGAAGTTGTATTTATTTTTTAATTCGTCTTTCCATCTCCGTTAAGGAAAATTAATGATGAAAATTTAATTTAAAAAACAAATAAATATTTGAAAACTCAATTTAAAATGCTATTATTATTTTTTAAATAGTTTGTAAATCTAAGTAATTTTCAAATTCTTCTAAGACATTTTCAGAAAAATTCTCAAATATTTTATAAAACGTCTAGAATTTAAACACTATTAGTTAAACTAAAAATATATATAATGCACATACATAAGAGTATATTAAAAAAAATGGGTCAATATGTTTTTTTTTTTTTTTAAATCTTATATTTGAACTGTTTTGTTATTACCAATAAAATATTTGCATTGTTTGGCTCTCACCTGTAAAAGGGGTCTACAAAGATTCAACCTCATTTATTGATCTGGCTGACCGTTTCATAAAGGTTTTTTTTATTTACAATTTTTTTCTCCCACCCGTACCTATAATGTATTTATTAAAACACTCCTTTATTATTTAAAAAATCAATTATTTAAAATACGTTGAAATTTAGTTGGAATATGTTCTAGATTTGTCATTCTCTATAAGTTCGCATTTTTTATTTCAATATGATTTACAAATTAAGCATTTTGAAATGATTTTTTCGGAACTGTATTTAAATTACATCAACTAGACGTATATTTAAATTTCCTGAATGATGTTGTCTGAAACATTTTTTATGGTACACTTTAAAATATATTTTATATTACATAATTTAAAATTCTATTTTAATTTTAAATTTGGGTAATTCAAAATATAGTTATTGATTATGAGATGCTAAGACAGTGATATGTTTAATTATTTTATATATTATGGTGTGGAAGAATAAAGTAGTTGGAAGTTTAGGAAGATAATATCTTTAATAGAAGAATAATCATGACTATAATTTACACATTTATTCCTTTCTATAATCTCATCTTTCCTTGTAACAGCTCCATAAGTTCTAGAGTTATTGTTTTAGAAGATACTTTTATTTTGAATTATATAATTTAAAATAAATAATTTTTTTTCTAACATTAGTAATCCAAAATAAATTATAGTGGTGTCACAATAAATATATAGAGTACTAAAAGAAATAGCCAAGTTAGACATGCTATAAATGCACAGCCCTAAAGGGACTAGGCCCACTTAAAGAATACTGAATTGTGACCACTAAAACACAACCTAAATCATTAACACGTGATTTTGCTCCAAATTAATTGCTAAAACAAGTCGAGAATAAACCACATTTTTCAACGTCAAACATGATATTTTTATATTATTTACATTTGCATATATTCTACCATAATAATAAAATACTATGAACACTAGAATCTGGCTGCGAATAAGAGAAAGCACAACGGTGTATATTACATGACAAAAAATATTCTTATCTAAGTTTTATACAGATTTATCTAAAATGATATCCAAAATTAGAGGAAGAATATAATAAAAAAAAGGTGTTTTGGTCGTATAAGTTGAACCAGATCATTCCAACTCATATTATGGTACAGATTCTATATTCTTTTCAAATTTGGGTTCCACACATACTATTACTAGTTCTTGTCAAAATCCACGGATACTCTAATATTTGTGTATTATTGCAATAGCTACCTAACATCCTGAGAAGATGGACAAGGTGAACTGGCTTGAGAACGATATAATGATCAGAAATACATCCAAAAGATACGAAGAGTTATTGAAAAAATATAAAAATATTATTCAAATCATATACAGTAAATTCAGTATCTTAAAATAATAAATTTATTAATTTATTTTATGTTATTTGACATTTTTATTTTTATTATATATAAGACTTAAATTTATATTTACATGTCTAATATTATAAAGTGAGGTTTGTATTATGAGATTATATTGTTTAAAGATGATTTGATAGGCCAATAATGTGTTAAGATAGATTTTGATATCATTTTAGAAGTGAAATTTAAGTTCAACTCAACTTTACAAAATAAAACTTATAAGATAATATTTATACTCATTTATATCTCTAATAGATGTGGGATTTTTAATACACCTCCTCATGTGCAGATTGTTCAACCTAAATATCCGACTACTAAAGATAAGACTTTTCAATAATTTTTAAATAAATACAAATTTCATTTTACAAAGTCGGTTTTATAAAATTAAGTTATACTTAAATTTTAAGATAACTAATTTAGGAGATAAGATTAAGTTATATTTTAAGATAACTAATTTACGGAATCTTGTAGGAGGAGTTAGAAATGAACATTTATGATAGACCTAGCAAAAATATGAGATTGTGAAAGGACATGAGACTATATACATTCATTGTGGACGGGAAAACGGATGCAAACAATTTAGAAGTGAGAAAGAAGAGGCAAAGGCGATTCGATGTGGGGCAAATGGCAGTGGAATTTGGAGGAGAATAAAACATCCAATTCACCACAAGAATACGAATTATGAAACCAAAACCACTTTCCTTCATTCTTTTTACGTGACTTGCGTTTCGAACCTCCTTCACACAAACGCACAGGTACCCCGCCACTCCTCTTTTCAAATCGCATCTTTCCTCTCTTTTTTTTTCTTCTTTCCATTTAACTCCCTATCGTCCAATTAATATTCCTTACCCCTATTTTTCCAAAAATCAAACACCATCACTTGTTCTTATTTTTTTAGAAACTTTTATAATTTTCAAATTAGATTAATTTTTATTTTATAATTAATTTACTAATTTTAGAATTAAATATATTCTTTATCTCCTTCACGGAGTTTTCATATTTTTTTTTTCACGAAAAGCAGTGTTAATTAATATGAATGTCATTATTGGTTGTTTATTTCTTTATTCTATTTTCTTGATTTCATTTTGAATTTATATATATTATTAAAAATGTATTATGTTATAATATGATATAATCCGTGGCATAAGATAAAACAATATCTCCATTAACAACTAAATAATTTAACAGGTGGCAGCTGAATATCAGAAAGAAAATTTCAATATATATTTGATATTTAAAATTCAAATATGTATATATATAAATTATCTTCAAAATACAAATACAATCCTAATCCTAGCATACATATAATATATCTAAACGGTTTAATTTAACTTTATGATCTTATCATTTTACATACATTAGGCAAAAGATAATTTATATATTCTAATTTTTATTTGTATTGAATATAAAATACTGGCTGAATTATATCTTTAAAAAGAAAGAATAAAATTACACTTTATAATGTGAATTTACTAAAATTTAAGATGAATAACACCTTTAAAAAGCAATGTATATATTCTATAATTAATCGAACGATAAAATTAAACGTAGTATTACTTGTTTAGCACGTAAGCTGAGATTCTTTGCCAAATTTATCGGAGGAGGATTTGGATACAGATTTATAGAAAACTGCAAGGGTACTGTTGTAATTTCTTATTCACCTCGGCTCCTATATAAGTTCATCTCTTCTCTGCGTAAAGACCCAAGAATTTTGAATATCTCAGAAACCAAAACCCTCTTTCTCTCCAATTTCACCCATCAAATCCGTTCCTTGAATTTCATTCGTATTAATTTGGATCCGAAGTTCGATTTCGGGAGGGGATATCAGACAACTTCACTCGCCTTCATTCTAGATATACCTGTAAGCATCAATTTTGTGTTTTTTTTTTTTTTTTTGAATTTTCTTGTTTATGTTTCTAGGTATAAACCTGAATATGGTTCCATTTTTATATTAACTAGTGAATTGAAAGAGAGTATTAACAATTTTATTTACGTTATTGGTTTTGTGTTCTTGTTTCCAAAGTTTTTCCCGGTTTGAAATGTCAGGTAAACCTTTTGTTTTAATCTGAATGTGTGTTTTTGCTCATGTTCTTCAATTATGTCAGAGTTTATGGGGACTGGGAGGAACATTTTTTGGGGTTCTGGTTTTTAATATTGTTAGTATTTATTTATTATTTATTTGATATCCAGTTTTATAACCTTTTCAAAATGATCAATGTTCTTGTGTTCTTGAAATTTGTTTTTCAGTAAAACAGATTAATTATCTTTTTTGTACCTCAAAGAATATCAGAAGATTTAATCTTTATATCTTTTGTCTTGTCCCGGGCTACAAACATTTTTTTGACATAGGATATAGAGATTAAAATCATAAATTTTTACAGAAACAGTTTTTAGGATAAAAATAATTTTACCCTGTTTACCGTGTTGCTGCATTGCAAGGTTCATTTTTTGACCAAAATATATTTTTGACTTCATTTTCCCTACTGATTGCGGTTGTATGAACTGATAATTGAATTTGTATAATCATTTGTATTTATTTGTTCAAGAATTTGAGAGGTTACGCCACATACATGGTGAATTTCTTCAAGATTGCAATTTTCCCTTTGTTTATATAATCATGTTCTTCTCACAAAAAAATAATCTAGTATTCATGTTTGTATAGCGATTGCTAGCATTCTGTCGTTGATTTTGCTTTCTTAATTTGTCAGAAAGGTCTGAATGATCTGATGGAGTCAAAAGGTGGCAAGAAGAAGTCGTCTAGTAGTAAATCCTTTTTGTACGAATCTCCTCTCGGTTACATCATTGAAGACGTTCGCCCACACGGTGGAATCAAGAAGTTCAGATCTGCTGCTTACTCCAACGTAAGTATTTATTCCATTTATTTTCTGATGATTAAATGCAGACATTTAGTATCCAACATTATGTTTGACACTCGAACTTGTCTATTGCAGTGCATCCGCAAGCCATCCTGAGTTTGTCCTGGTTGTTTGACATAGCCCCCGTCTTCATTTTGTCTCCTCTTCTTTTTCTTTTTCTCTCCCTTGTGTTTTTGTTCTCTACCTACACAGCAAAACTTTGTTTCTTTTCTAGTCAAGATGGCAGGCTCAGCCATTGGTTTTGAAGGTTATGAAAAAAGGCTTGAGATATCATTTTCTGAAGATGGTGTGCTCGCTGGAGGATTGGGTCTGCGAGCATTGTCCAGGGACCAATTGGATGAGATTCTGAAGCCAGCCGAGTGCACTATTGTTTCGTCGCTTTCAAACGATTATGTTGACTCATATGTTCTGTCAGAGTCAAGCCTGTTTATCTATCCTTACAAAGTTATCATTAAAACTTGTGGGACTACCAAATTGCTTCTGTCCATCCCCGTCATTCTGGAGTTAGCTGATGCTATTGACATTTCTGTGAAATCTGTGAGGTACACCCGCGGAAGTTTCATTTTTCCCGGTGCACAGACATTTCCTCATCGTAGCTTCTCCGAAGAGGTCTCTGTCCTTGATAGCTATTTCGGGAACCTTGGTAATGGTAGCAAAGCTTACGCAACGGGCGACCCTTCAAAGTCACAGTTATGGCACATCTACTCTGCAAGTGCACATGCAAAAGAATCAGAATCAGTCTATGGCCTTGAGATGTGTATGACTGGTTTAGACAAGGAATGTGCTTCTGTATTTTTCAAAGAAAATACATCTTCAGCTGCTTCGATGACTGAGAATTCTGGCATTAGGTATATCCTTCCACAGTCTGATATATGCGACTTTGAATTTGACCCTTGTGGATATTCAATGAATGGTATAGAAGGGAATGCAATATCCACTATCCACGTCACTCCTGAAGATGGTTTCAGTTATGCTAGTTTCGAAGCTGTTGGTTATGACTTTGATGACAGGACTCTATGCGAACTTGTGGATAGGGTTTTAGCATGCTTCCGTCCAGCAGAGTTTTCTGTTGCTCTGCACATTGACATGAATGGTGAAAAGCTTGACAAATTTCCCTTGGACATCAAAGGTTATTACTGTGGATTGAGGAGCAAGGAAGAGCTTGGAGTGGGTGGTGCAGTTGTGTACCAAACATTTGTTCAAGGCGATGGTAGTGCGTCTCCCAGGTCTATTCTGAGATGCTGCTGGAGTGAGGATGAAAACGAAGATGAAGCAAGGGAGATATAATTACTTCTGGTTTTTATGTTTTGTTGTTTATCTTTATCTAAATAAATTTGGGGGTTATGATGTCAGAGTGAAGCAATAATCATGCTGTGCTGCTTCACTTGTAGTTTGTTTGTGTGATTCTGCTGATGTTTTTTTTTTTCTTTACAACTGCCAACTCGTATGAGATACTCTTATATGAGGGTGTTGCAGCTGTTTATTATTGAAACTTAATAAATAAATAAATATCTTTTTTATTATAATTATAGTGGTTGAAGTTACTTATTAGTTAGACATGCTCAATCTGTTAAATAAATATGTAATTTAGTATGTTTGATTTGGATTTGCGATTTTAACTGACCATTTCCTCATAAATACTAACGCCGAAAAAACAGAGTTAATTGTTTCTGGCGATACATGGTGTCCGTCGCAAATCCAAATATGAATTTTGGCAAATATACAAACGCATTCTTGCAGACACTGATTGTAGTACTATTTTTAACTCTACTAATATTTCAAATAAAAGCAGATATAAAAATATATAAGAAGATATTGTAACTTTATATTTTATTATAGATGAGTAAAAATAAAAAATGAATTTGAAATTAGTCCAATTATCTTCCACTACCTCTGTATTTCCATAGGCAAATTCTATGGTACCATTGTATTTTAACGGATACAATAATTTTTTTCTCATCTCCTAAGTTTTTTTAAATATTTCAAATTGAAATTTATTCAAAATTAATTCATATTCATCAATCATAACTTGAGATATTTTTTTTCTTACCATAAAACCAAGTGCCGACGACATCATTTCTTTTTTGTCCAAGTGTATGAACTAATAAAACATTGTAGAAAGTACGAATATACATGCAAATGCAAGCATAAAAAAGTCAATTTTATCGTATCTTTTAAAAATGTGTAATTATATATATATAGAGTTTGACGTGGTTTGATTTGGTATTTAGACTATGCTGGTTAACAAGTGTTGAATCTTTAATCTTATTCCTCTTATGACATGACACGTGTCCAAGAAACAATGGAAATTAAGGAGCAACATTGAAGATTTCAAACTCAAGTAGACCCTAAGAAATAGGGTAAAACACGTGTTTGGCAATGTAGTGTTTTGAGAAACTGTATAAATGTGAACAGAGTTTGCAAAGTTATCTGCATCTCAACCTCAACAATTCTTCATTTCTTTACTTCATTCACTCACAGTTTAGAAAACAAGATATGGACTCCCAGAAGGCCAGTTACAATGCTGGAGTGACCAAGGGCCAAACTCAGGTTTTCTTTCCTCTCACTCTCAACAAATTTCTACGTAACATGTTTTCAAGTTTTACAATTTATAACAAAAAGTACATATTTTATTGCATGTAAAATATATTTCAGGACTAATAAGATATTGTATATATAGTTCATGTGGCATTTAAGGTTTTTGTTGTTGTTTTAGAACTTCCAAATTGCATGTGGTTACAGGAAAAGTGCAGCAACATGATGGACAGGGCTTCCAATGCTGCTCAGTCAGCACAAGACTCCATGCAAGAGGTACTATATATAAAACAAATTTTCAGCAAAGTGAGATATTATATAGTGATTGAACCTTAAAATGATTATGAACAATTATGGATTTTATTGTATTTTTTGTAGACTGGTCAACAGATGAAGGCTAAGGCAGAAGGAGCTGCTGATGCTGTGAAGAGTGCAATGAAAAAGTAAGGAGGAGTGGATGATTTTGGTGGATTTGGTTCATTCAATTGTAGATTTTTATACATTTCAAGTATTTAATTTCATACCAAATGTAATGAGGACAAAGTTTCAAATTCCAATTACATAAATTATCAGATTGGTTCATTGGTCCCTGCTTATGAAAAAAAATTATACTTTAACGCTTATAAGAAAAAATACTCTAAACTTTATAACCTATTCTACCAATATAATAATATATATTAATAATTTATATTAAAATATAATTAAAATAATAATTTATTGAGTTGTGAAGTAAAAACTCATTTTTCTAACAGTACCAACATATGACACAAATTATCATCAAAATTTGTGTCCTAAATTCACAAGATGATGGCCATAACTTAATTTAAAATTCCATGTTTAGATATTGTAACATAAAATTAGCAAGCAATAAATATCAATATTTAGTTTTTGCTTATAAAGAACACTTAAAGAAGTAAAACTCAATCAATATTATAGGAGTTTAATCTTATGATCTTCTACTAGAGAAACATTTTTTCTTTCAACGAAAGGAAAAATTAACTCATAATTTTAAAGAGAAAAAGTCTTCTTATACTAAAAAACAACAAATCATGAATAAATTTAGAAAATATTCAACATTGCTCTCTTTTATTGCTAAAAGATACAAAATGAACAAAACATCATTAGTTATTTGACTACAAAAAGTTTAGATAGTTATTTTTTAAACATTTAAAAAGTTTCTTTAAAATTGACCGAACTATTCTTATATAATTTATATTCTTTATGTTCAGCTTATATATAAATTAAATTTAATTTATGAAAAAAAATGAAGTTTGAAAGCTACCCTAATTATTAAACGGCTGTTTGACTCACAAATAACCTTCTTATCCCTATAAGTCCAAACAAACAAAGCATTATAAAGAAAAAGCTCTGCATTCATATACCAATAGTGAACTTGCAATTCCATACACACCGAGCGTTACAATTCAAATAATTTTATTTCATTTATGAATATATTTATCATGTTAATGTGACATTATATAAAAGTGACGTATTAATCTTTCATATCTCTTTATTCGTAGACATTAAATAAGTTAAAATCCTATAAAAATTCTAAATATTTATGAAAAATAAATACACAATTTCCCTTTAACCATGTTTGCTTCCGTTTTTACCAAGAATTAAATCATGCTAAATAATGTATGAGAAAAAGGTTTGACACATAAAAAGGGGAAATATTTGATAAATCTAAGTCTTGCCATCATAAATATTTTAGCTGAAAAAGTAGGAAAAATAAGACAAACACTTAGTTTGCACTCTTTTTTCATCTTCGAACCATTCAGATCAATTTATACAATAAAAAAAAATACACCCTTTATTAAATAAAAATCCTGACAATTTATTTTAATAATATAACAATATATATTAACATTTAATTTAATTAAAAAACAAAAAAAGATTAAAATATATTACTATAACTAATCGTCTTATTTTTTTTATTATGGGTTATGAAAGTATCAATACTCTTGTAGAAATTGAAAACAAACATATTTCAGTATAAGTAATCATGCTAATCAATAATTTTTTTTTTCATTTTTAAGATATAAAATTAAGTGCTAGTATTTTTTTTAGAGATCATACTTTTATTTGTCTGATAATTGGATTTATTTTTCAGAAAATAGATTAAATCTATAATTTTATAGGATCTAAATACTTTCTTCAAATGCTACATCTAAACACTTATTTTTTCATTCTAGATCTAAAAACACTTACTAATACTTCGTTGTATCACTTTTTTTTCTAATATATATTACGTGATTTAAAATATAATATTCATTATTTCGTATTTATCGGAATATTATCACAATGTTAATTAATCAATCCCATATTCTTTATAAAACTATTAAACTATATGCTGCATCATCCCTAGGCTGTCTGTTGTACGATGTAATATAGTTTTATTTTATCAAAATAACTTTTGCTTATTTTAATGTAAGAGTGACTTCATTTCAGTTATCTTAACTACGTATATGCATGGTGTTCATGGATTCCAAAAATCATGCAATGTCCCACGTGCCAAAATCAGCAACTACCTTCCGAAAATGGCACTGAATTCTCCACAACTCTCCTAATCAACCGGTTTAAAGCTTCTCCTGAAAAACAGCACAACCCAAGAATCCTTCTAACATAAGCAAATGTTATAAGAATAATCCACGTGGCCTTCGAACATGTGGTATACAAACCTCAAAGAACGCAATTCTCTACGAAACTTGCATATAAATATGAAGAGTGAAGGAACTAATCTTCATCTCAAGCTATAATCATTCTTCATCTTCATTCACTACATTCAATTAATTCGTTGATCAGTTCATTACAGTTCAAAAGATGGACCCCCAGAAGATGAACTACCAGGCTGGAAAGGCTCAGGGCCAAGCTCAGGTTTTCTTACTCTTCATGTAAATTTGGTCTTTTGGGGTGTGCTCTAATTTTATATGATGTAATTTGAAAAGCCATATTTTTTTGAATGTACAACAGGAAAAGACTAACAACTTGATGGACATGGCTGGCAATGCTGCTCAGTCTGCTAAGGAAACCGTGCAAGAGGTTCCAATTTTTAACTCATCAAATTGAATTCTTTGTTATTGTGTTTGTGTTAATCTGTTGAGAAGTGTATGTGAACATCAAGCATGTTTATTATATAATCAATACATTAATGTACATGTTTTTCTTAATTGTATATGTAGGCTGGTCAGCAGATGATGGCATCAGCACAAGGAGCAGCTGATGCTGTGAAGAATGCAACTGGAATGAACAAAAATTGAATTGTCTAAGAGGGATGCACGGATCCTGATCATCCAGTTTCACTTAGATTTTGTTTTTCCTTTTTCTGTATTGCTCGTTTCTTCTTGCTGTGAGGGCATTGTTTAAGAAATGCTCTAGTTTGGTTTTTGTTTTGAGTGGTACTCCTTTTTAGGAGAACTCTATGATGTAGGTCTAATTTCGTCAATCAATAAAATTTTTCTTAGCATAATTTGCTACTTCTAAATTTTCATCATGATTAATGAGAAGCTAAACATGTGGTTATTCCAATAGTTGATTGTATAGCAAAAAGACAAATCCACATAAAGTTGTTAGCATATAGATTGTCAGAAATTACAAGCAACTGTTCACACAATTTAATTTATGTAGAAAACATTCCTATTTTTGTTTTTTCAATTGTTATGGAGTTGAATTAGTACACCATCTACTTTATGGAACTCGTTCTTGACAAAGCATTGGATCTTTTCCAAGAAAATGACTATCTAATCATTCATCAATGGAAGCATGGCTTTGGCAAATAATGCATTTGACAACTGGGATGGTTATGCAGAATAAGTTTTAATGTTCAAACATTAATTTCTCTGTGCACTTTAAGCAGAGTCAGGACTTGAAGGATGAACTTAGCATCAATTTTATCCTTAAATTTGTAATGTAAGCCTGATCTTGATCTTGTGACTCAATTTGAACTGGTGCAAACTTCAAACATTACCTCAATGGCCTCTGCCCTTTATTGAATAAATGCTGATAAAATATGAAATGCAATAGAAATTTTGTCCTAATCATATTCAAAAGTCACAAAACTGAAAATTGAGAACTTAAATATAGTTACTTGTTCTCATCAGCATTTAAGTATGCCACAAACAACAAAGAAACAAACTATATATTATTCTGAAATAAAATTTGAAGAACTATATAGTAGGTGAAGATAGAATAAAAGTCTAATTTAATCAGAGCCTAATTCACTTCATTGCATTTTCTCCTTAAATGACTACTAGATTAATTTCTCTTCTTTATGTTGGTACATGTAACTCATTCTACTATCAGCATATGTGTATCCCCCATCTACACGAAGATCGTGTGCTGTTATGAAGCCAGACTCATCACTAGCCAAAAACAAAGCAGCCTGTGCCACATCTTCAATGGTTGCACCTCTCCCCTTAAGCAAACTTGCCCTTGTCCCAATATATTCCTTCAAACATTGAGGGGTAATATCAACATTGTTAAACCTTCTAAAAGCACTGAGAAGCATCTCAGAGGGAATCCCATGTGGGGAGATGCAGTTAACACGAATCAAATGCTCTCCCAACTCACAAGCAGCACTTCTCACCAATCCATCTATTGCTGCTTTTGTCATGGTATAGCCATGCAAGGCCAAACCTCCCATGACGGCTGCAACACTAGAAGTGCATATGATGGATCCTCCTCTTTGACCCTTGATCATTGCCCTTGCAGCATGCTTGATCCCATGCACTGTTCCATGAAGGTTGATGGAAAATAAATGCCTCACTTGGTCCATGTCAATGGTTGTGATGCTTCTTCCCTCAGGCCCCCCAATTCCAGCATTGCTGAGCATGATGTCTAGATGGCCCTTCCATGATACTGCAAGGTTAATGGCTGATTCAACATCGTCTTCCTTTGACACATCACAGTGTATGTAACGACCCCCTATGGACTCAGCCACATCGGCTCCTAGATCATCAAGCACATCAGCAATCACCACATGTGCTCCATTTTCTGCAAACAGTTTGGCTGCAGTTGCACCAATTCCTCTTGCACCACCAGTTACCACTGCCACCTTATCAGCCAGCCTTAACAAGAAATTAAAAAGATGGTAAATTACACAACAAATCTTATATTCAGTTGAACATGTACGAGATTATCAACAAGATAACTGTGTGCTAACCTTTTTGCAGATGGCTTTGAACTTTCTATGTTCTGAGTTATGTGTGGTTCCATTTCATTCATGTATTGTTTTATGGATCTTTGTATTCTACACTTAAATATTGATCAGTTTGAGAGTTGTGTAGAAATGCTTTCATGCTTTTGCTACTTTATAACCACTACTCAACTCACTTCTTCATATTCGTAATTTATTCTCTTCATGTATTCCATGTTTATGCAGCTAATTTCATTCAGATCTCATGTTTCCAAGAAGAAAAGAAAAAGTTTATGAAGTTAAAGATGAAAGTAAGGCAAAAATGATTATCTTAATCTTCAAAGACGTTTTATTTACTATCAACTGAATCAGTGTTATAATAATCCTTCTATATGACAGAATTTAAAAGAGAATTCTGAAAAATATAATTGCTCCATTAATTCCCTGGAAAGTAATTAAAAACAAAGCAAACGAGAAATTTTTTCTTTCCTTAGTTAATTTTTTTTTTCTATAGGCAGTTTTTTTTTTAGTATACCAGACATGGGGTGCAAGTGGAAAACATGGGTGCAGAAAGCAGTCCAACAGTACCTTCATCCTACTTAGTAAGCCCAAATTACAATGACCAAAAAAAAAAAAGTTGCATCTCCTAAAACCCTAGTTACTGTTAATCTCTCTTTCTCTTCCTTTGCTCTTCACACTCAAAATCTCGATCCATTTCGTTTCAAATCACAATCCCACGATTCGTGTGTTTGCAGAAATGAGACACCAATGGCGTCTTCTTCACCACCTTCTCCGTTCTCGCCCCTTCATTCCCAATCACTCTCAGGTACTTTCCTCTTCCTCTTCCATTTCCCGTCGTTTCACCGTAAATTCCTCCTTCCCGTTAAACCCTAGTTTCCGTCGTTTTTCTTCCGAACCTGTTCTCGCCCACTCCGACAATGACCACGTCCTCGTCGCCGACATTTTCTCCAAACCTACGGATTCCGACGACGTGAAAAACCTCGTCGATTCGAATCGCATTTCGATTACACACGACGCTGTCCTCGCGGTTCTGTGGAAGCTCGATTCCAACGTCGATGCGGCGCGGAGGTTCTTCCAATGGGTTTCGGAGAACTACCCCGAGAAGTTGAGCTCCAAGTGCTACAACTCGATGCTGCGCGTTTTGGGGACCAATGGTTTGGTTCACGAGTTTTGGGAGTTGGTCGATTTAATGAAGAAAAAAGGGTATGGGGTCTCCAAAGGTGTGAAGGAGAGAGTTTTGGAGTCTTTTGAGAAGGGTGGAATGAAAGGTGACGTGGCGAAGTTGAAGGGTTTGTTTGATAACTCGAATGAGAAGAACTGTGCTATAGTGTGTAGGATTGCGAGGAACAATGTGTGGAGTGATGATGTTGAGAGGCAGATTAAGGACTTGAATGTTGTGTTCTCCGGAGATATGGTTAAGATTGTTTTGGAGGGATTGGCATCGGAGCCGGCTAAGGCGCTGATATTTTTCCGGTGGTTGGAGGAGTGTGGGATGTTTAAGCATAATGGGGGAACTTACAATGCAATGGCGAGGGTGTTGGGGAGGGAGGACTCGATTGATAGGTTTTGGAAGCTTGTTGGTGACATGAGGAGTGCTGGGTTTGAGATGGAGGTTGAGACCTTTGCTAAGGTTTTGGGGAGGTTTTGTAAGAAGAGAATGATAAAGGATGCTGTTGAGCTTTATGAGCTTGCTATGGCTGGCTCGAATAAGCCTTCGGTTCAGTGCTGTGTCTTTCTGTTGAGGAAGGTTGCTGCTGCGAAAGAGCTGGATATGGATTTGTTTTCTAGGGTTCTTAAGGTTTTTACCGGAAGTGGGAAGGCGTTGACTGATTCTATGGTTGATGCTGTGCTGAAGTCTTTTAGCAGCGTTGGTAGGACTGGAGAGTGGAACAAGGTTTTGAAAGAAATGGAAACTTGTGGGTTTGTTGCTGGTGGTAATTTGCAGAGTAAAATTGCCTTTAGACTTAGTGCTGCCGGTAATGTAGAACAAGCTCATGAGTTTGTGAATAGAGTTGAAGCATCTGAGAGTAATGCAGATCGCAAGACATGGGAATCTTTGATTGAGGGGCATTGTGTTGCCGGAAACATTGATAAAGCTCTTGATTCTTTTAAAGAGATGGTTCAGAAAGAGGGGGGGATCGCTTCGGCTGGTTATGCTTTTGATGTGTTAATGAATTCACTTTGCGAAATGAACAGGGCAATAGATGCATGTAAGATTCTTTGCTGCTTAGTGAATGAGAAACAGCTAAAACCCTGGCATTCTACTTACAAGGTGTTGGTAACCAAGTTATTGGTTCAGGGAGGATTTGCAGATGCTTTGCCTATTTTGGGACTAATGAGAAACCATGGATTTCCACCTTTTACTGATCCCTTTATTGAACACTTGTCAGAGAGTGGAAGTGACGATGATGCGGTACTGTTTCTCAGGGCAATGACTTCAAAGAGGTTTCCGTCTACACCTGTGTTTCTTCGTATGTTTGAAGCCTTCTTCAAGCACGGAAGGCATGAAGAAGCACATAATTTACTTTCTAAATGTCCACGGTACATTCGAAATGATGCAGATGTCTTGAATCTCTTTTATTCCATGAATTCTAAAGAAGCTGCTTCTTCTGGTATCTTGGCTGCTTAAGTTTGCGGAATATATCTCATGTTGTACTCTTCAGAAGAATGTGCAATTGCAGTTGTTCGGAAATTTTACTGAGGGCTTATTCTTTTTTCCTTCATTTAAATTGTTAGAAAAAGTTGAATATTGCTTTGAATAAAGCGAAACAAACCAAAATTTTTGACATTCTATAATCCCCCATGCAAATTGTATTTCACATGCAAATCGAAACTCTTCTCCATCATCATTATTGATTGAAGGGCACCAAACGAATGCTTTGCTTGGTGCTTTGACAGTAGTAGACTGTAGTTCGATGCATCCTGATTTACAGTCTTAATAATGTACATTGTAGATTGAGGTGATGCTATATAATCAACAATCTAGACATGAAAAGTTTGCAATTTTTTCCTCTTTATATTTTACTTCTGGATGTGTTTAACATGTTATCTCAATATTTCATAACAAATCCACTTGCAATCCTTCAGTGTTACAAACTTGTCCCTTCAGTGTTTTGGACTGCATTATAAGTTGATTGATGCCTTAGATATATTATGTAACTTCATTTGTTCTTGGACCGGACCCTTTTGACGTAGTATAGTGGGATTCTAATATTTCCACTCTACTCTGCATTACGGTACTGCAACAAGAGTTGCTAAGCTTGGTTAGTTGTTTCTATGATTGGTTTGTGCTCTTGACCACTACTGACTATAAATTCGAGAGGACGGTAAGAATATAGCACCATTTGAACCAAGGCAACAGAAGCCGTTGTGTTTGTTCATTTTCTAATAATGTTAACAGTTTCGTCCTGTGAAATCACTGTTGTCCCTGTGTTTATACAGTATGGGACTGGTCTCGGTAAATTTTTTTCATAGGCGTATGTCTAGATAAACATAAAATGACGCAAATTGATTAACTAATTTTTTTATATCATTTAATCTCTTTATTTTCTTCTCTTACAAATATTTATTAACAAGTGTATCCTTTAAGAATCATTATTATAATGGATTTTCATTCCTGTTTGCCATGATTATTAATGGATTTTCTTTAAGTACACAAGATCTTTGATAATGTGCATGGCATTGGAGTCCGTTTCTTTTTTCTAACCGTAGCTGATTTGGTCCGAAGTGATGTGTGAGTTGACATGAAAATTTCAACTCTAAATGGTGAAATGTGAATATAGGAAAATTGATTTCGTCTGCCAGGAAACGGGAAAGTTATTTCTTATGTTAACCCCTCGATAACCAAAAAAGCAAGAACATTACCACTCATTTCCCTCCAGTTCCATAACTATTAACGGTCATAATTTATTTATGATTAAGGAACATTACTTTAGATGTACCTTTCCGTTTTCTAAACATTGCTTTTGGATATTCTTGTTAAAACAATAAAGTGTAGACTGGGTCCTCTTTTTTTAGAGTTTCATATTGGGCCTAGCAAATTTAGATCCACTGGTTGATGACTTTAAATCTGGTGGATGTATTTCAGATAAAGGCACATTCTTGAGAATGAAGCAAGCATTTTGCCCTTTTATTGATTCGCCCACATTGAATGACATTTGAAACAACTCACAGAAGTAGTAGTAAGGCTATATCTATCAGTGCCAATTTGCATTATTGTGGAAAATATATGTAAAAAGTCTTAGAATTGATGCCAGGAACTACAACCAAACCGTAGTGAAGCTAGATACCACTGTATATTGAAAAAAATATTTTCTTATAATTTAATCCGGAAAACAAATTAAAACCACCCATGTTTGATTCAAGATTGAAATAAATCACAACTTTTCATGACTTTCACAACACTTGATTAATTCTAGCATCGAGTTCAATTTTCCAAAGTAATAGGATAATAATATGAAATAGTAATACTGATTACAACAACTATAAATCCTTATTTCACTAGTTATAATACCAAATTGATTAAAGGAGGATAATGATAAACTAGCAATACAATAGTAGCAGGTTAAAAACAGATACGAGATTTAACAGAAATAGAAAGGTGAAAAATGAAGATAAACTCAATGAGAAGTTTTTTCCTTAATAAACTAGCTAATCAAATGTATTAAAAGTTTAAACTTTCTTGGTGGCTAAAGTGATATGAATGCCTTGGGTAATAGTCCTATTTGCTGAAGCTTCTCACGGTTGAGTATACTCAGTAATGATCTTTCTTTGAAGTATTCAATTTTACTCTGTGGGTAGTGTTTACAAGAAGCCTTTTTCACTTGAATGTAAGATAAATTTATTAATTCTTAAACGAAGCAAAAGAATTGAAAAAAAATTACGAGAGAACTTTAATTAGGAGCACCAGCTTGACAAAAAATGAAAAACTTGGATGTTTCCTTTGATGGCAAAGAAAGAAAAAGAAAATATGAAGAAGCTATTGCCAACTAAGAGAGAAGTGTGTTCGTGTCTTGTCCCAACCACGGACCACCCTGTTTGTTGTAGTTCCAAAATCAATGACCAAAACCATGTTCCAACTTATAACCACAACGCATTCTTCCTTTCTTTCAAAGCAAAGTAACACTCTTCCCTTTTCATGCTAGCCAACAATTCAAGCAGAAAAATTGAGGCTCACTATGATACAGTACAACTAATCACTGCATCCAAAACTAACGTTTACAATGCGACTCTTTTATCATTTTTTTTAACTTTCTTCCCTCCAAAGTTGCCTCAGAAGCCGTGTTTTTATGTTTCTCTAGAAAAAAACGCATAATTGGGTTGGCCATTGCACCCTTCACGAACAAAAAGAATGAAACAGTAACCAAACAAACAGAATAATAATAACTTGGCTGGAAAGAAGTTCCTTAAATTGTCCAACGCCAATCAAAATTTGATTACTAGCCATCATATTGATAAAGACTTTTGGTATAGTTTTGAACATGTTATTTAAGTTGGAACTTTGTTGCATCCCTTTTGAAAACTTTCTGTAACGTATCATTATGGTGTATGTAACTGAGTCTAGAGTCTGAGCAATGAAAATGTTGGGTTTTGTTCTCTCAAAGGAGGTCACAACACTGCTGCTTAAGACACGGAGGTCATTTTGGTTCCTCTATGTATCAAAGGCTCGAAGGAATTGAGAGAGAAATAAATGTGTGTGGGGGACCAAAGCATGCATATGCTTTTTGTTGCTCTATACATGCATGCTTTGAGACTGCTAAAGTAACTGTCATGGAGAGGGAAGGAATTTTTGAAATTGGCTTTTATTTTCATTTTGTCTTTGCAACAAGCATGCGTGTGGTCTTTTTCTGCCCTTTGAATGCCATTGGCTACACATTTTCTGCTTCATTCATTACAATATATTCCATTAGGTTTTGCTCTTTGCCCTGTAACACTATCTTCTTTTCTACATTGTAGGTAACTCAATAGTTAATTTAAGTACAAAAAATTAGGTGAAATCCTTAAATTAATGTCTGTAATTGAGTAATTAGTCTTTGGTTATAGACCAAAAGATGTCTTAGGCTTCTCAAATATGAAGGCAGAGAAATTGGTATGCTACTTTGTGCTTTAAATCACAAAATCTGATTGCATACTCATTTGCTTAATAATAAGATTTCAGTTTAGAAATTTGTCACATCCCTGACTAAATGACATTCAGAAGATGATGAAACTTAGGTAGCTTTTATTGTTTTTTGAGAAGCATATAGAAAATGATACTCCTCCCAAGTAACATATTCTTCATTTGCTCGAAAATACCTCATTCTTCTGGATTGTTTGGCTAAACATAACATCATTTTCATTTCTCAATCCGTGACAGCGTTGCCAGTCTGATAGGCAAAGGGCTTGAATGAGACTTATCAACATACAAAACGTGATGACTGAAGAGTTGAATGTGACCCTAGAAGCAGCACAGTGCTGTCTTATTACTTTATGTTAATTTTTATATTCATTTTATTTCACAAAATTATTTGCCTCGGCATCAAGTGCTTCTTTGAAGGTATTTTCCTAGTGGAAATGTTTCTTGGAGCTTTGTGCAGTTGCATCTTTAGTCCTTGCAGAACCACAGATAAGAAACAAAAAACAAGTTATATTCTTACAGATAATGTGACAAAAAAATGGCCATCATCTCGTGATGATTAGTAGCTATTGCTTCCCCCAAATCTAATGCACATCAGTTCCAAGCCAAGATGGGACCAAACTTCTGAAGAAACAATATGTGCATCATAAATTAAACTGAGCTAATGATATTAATATCCGTTAGGCTCAATTTCAGCTAAAGGTTAACTAATCACTTATCAGTGACCCCTTTTAGATTTGGTTCATTTCATGGCATTTGACATGACTACTGATAATTGATGGTTTATGTTGCCAAAAACAAAAATAAATTTGTAACGTACATTATGAATGACACATAATAGCAGTGTATGTTACATACATGTGACTCAAAATGGCAGTACATACATGTGACTCAAGGTTGTGGCTAGGTTAGCTGGTTAAGTGTCTTCTTGCAATAAAAGTTGCATTCAATCTTTAATTGGATTTGGAAAAGAGAATTAATTACTTTTTTTTGTCACTCCTGCTGCTGGATTTAAGATTACATAACCACTAACAATATTTGTGTAGTGCTGCAAAATGGAATTCACATAATGATTCTAATCATGTGTCTATTCAAACCTTGTCGCTTGAGATCAAATGTTTTGAGATTTCTTTGTTGGTGGAAAGCACTTTAAATGCTTCATACATATAACGGCTTCTTGTACAACTGCTTTACTACAATACAACATGATTCAATAGGCAACGAATGAATATGTGTCTTTTGACACTTTTACCAATTCACAATAGTATAGTATTTATTTGTAAAAACTAAGGCCACAAATGTTGTGGTTTTATCTCTGTTTCTTATAGGAATTTATATCCAAATGTGTGGGTAGTTCCATAAGTATTTTTATTTGAGAACAATCTCAAATTTTTATGATGCTGATAAATTTTTGTAGGCAATATTTTGCTTTAATTTACAAAGGGGAATGAAAGAAAAAGGTGAAGTTGGACAAGGGAGAGAAAAATCATTGTTTGGTTGTGGTAAGAAGTGAAATAGGAATAATGCAAAGAAGCAAAGAGTGAATTATTGTGGGAGGAGTGCAGAGGTATAAAGTGGGGTGATCAGTTTTTGGAATCTTTTGGAGATGTTAAAACATCATTCTCACAAAGTAAGGAGAAAATGGGACACTTTGTAGAGGGTGGAAAAAGCAAAAGTAGGAAATGAGGACAAGGTGTTCCCTCAATCAACCTTCACCTTACAACGTTAGCTCCATCACTGTCTTTCATATTGTGGACATATGAATCACTTTTACTTTCCTGTCAAAGACTCCCTTTGTCACATTTGCCCTGCCCCTCAACCACAAAATAATGGCAAATTTCTGTTTTTACTTCTCTCTTTTCTTCCCTCTCCAGTTACTCAATTAATCAATACTTGGAGTGGTACAATTATCTTTGACAATTAACAAGGACTCTATTAAGGTTGTACAATAATGCACCATCTATTATATACTGTGATAGTACAAAAGTTAATCCAACATTCCTACTTGGTTACCTCAACAATAGGTTGTACATCTTTGTTGAGCCAAAATTCAATGAAACTTATTTAATCTCATAAAAATCACTTATGTATTCAATACACTAAGTTTAAATTTAATTAGTTTTGATATCTATATAAAGCATAAAATCATCACATATAATTTTGAATCTCTTCTTTAGTTCTTAGTTTATGTTGTCAAAGGATGGTTTCAAGACATCCTAATGATGTTGATACAAGGATACTGAGAAATATGGTTGACTTTTGTCCTGACATTAGTGTATGAAATAATGTAGCCACCTGTAATGGCAACATAGAAATTGGAAGATAAATTAGTTGGAAAAATAAAATAAGTGTAAAAGAAGTAAATTATTCATAGGCTCTTAAATGCCCTTGAATAGGGTCATCGATAGCAGTATATCACCTTATCAAAAAGTTCTCATTCAAGCCTTAAAGCAACCCAAGTTCAATAATGGTGGCTGAAGAAATGATGCCCATGTGCTGCAGAATGCTTTTTGCCTTCTAATTTATCTCTATGAATTGCATTTATCCATACACATTATCTAAAAATATATTTTAATAAGCTTAGAATTTTATATTTTGCACCAGTCATAAACACACTTTAATAAAGATTCACAAATGCTGCAACTATTGATAACTTAATTTCAAGCCAACTATAGAAAAATTTTCAATCATGATTGTAATCATTTTGTTTCCAAAAGTTCATCAATACAGTATATGTGGTTATACAGAATGGACAAATACCATCAACATGTTTTGGAAGACAAATTTCTGAATCAGTTGCTTACATGTTTTCTAATATTCAAGCAAGAGACTACTGTTTATATGCTTCTAAAATTAAAGTTGATTTGAACCAAACTTTCTGTGACATTATTGCATTTTATCTTCTCTACTCACTCCTTTTCTATGTAACTCCAACTTTTTTCTACATAGTTAGTTTAGAGATCATAAATATTTTTTACCAATTCAAAACTAGTAAGAGTACTATATAAAAGCAAAAAACTTTTTAAAATATTTAAAAGATCATTTGTACAATGGGATGTATCCATTTTTAGTACTCTAAAATGGACATTGTGAAATAATGTCATTAGGTTCAAATTGGTAGCATCATTAGTTGATAAGGAAGTGGTCCATTTCCATGATGGAAACAACTTCAACCAAATGGAGAAGAAGAAGCAGCAAAGAAGATTATAGAAAAGAGAAAGTTGGGGAAGCAATTTAAGAAGGAAAAAGATGAATTTGTACTAGATGTGGTGTGATGCAAGTGCCTCCAATGAGAGGAATTTAAAGACTCTCATACTGGTTTTTGAAATTCGGACTAATCAGATAGGGGTCCAATAAATCTGAAACTTGAGCTTTGGATGTTCTCTATTGTCTTCTAATCCAACAACACAGTCAAGTTACCATCACGTGAGTGAGAGTACCTTAGTTTTTCAAAAGGATCCAAGAGGAACTTGATGCATGCATTAAAGGGGTGGAACTATATGTTATGTAAAATAATCAAAAGTAAATACATTAAGTTTTACCTTCTATATAGATGCATGCATAAAAGGTTCTTTTAACAATTTTTATGTTCATTTCATTTTAGAAGGAGAAGTACAGTTTCATGTCAGATTAACTGTTGAAAATTATTAACAATTTTGAATTTAGAATTTTGACAGCAATTATATGACATAATAGGTTGGCATTGAGTTTTCATGTGTCTAAAATTTGTAGGTACTTCTCCACTAGCTAAACCTGCATCAGTGCACTGGATTGTACCAAGTCTGCTAAGGATCTTTGCTATTCAAGGGTAGCATGATAAAGGGGTGGAACCTTTATGGCCTAATTTTTATACAAATATTTGTGTGGTTGAGTGCATGCATCCTTCCAAATCAAGAGCCATTCTTCTGTTACAAAAATTTAAGGGAAAGATTATGTTCCATTCAAGTTAAGGAAATTTTCTGAATTTAAAGCACACTTACCAATGACAATTACACTTACCTCACATGATACAAATAGGGACAGGGACAACAGAAAATGGTGTAGGCACTGCACATTAATTCTCATTAACCTTTTCTCAAAAAAAGAAGAGAAGACCTTGAATGAATTTATTTTAAATATAAACAAGAATAGTATAATTACTTTTCTAATATAATCAAAAGAAAACATCTCTTATAAATAAACAAATCCAAAGAAATAAATAAATTAAATTATGTATGTGTAACTACTGTTGATATATAACTTATATAGAAACAAATTTTGTAGATTAATCCAGTTAAATTATAATGATTATTTATGTTAAATTTTATCAGAATTAATTAAGATGATTAATAATTTATATTTTAGTATTTTGAACAAAAGATATTGTATTGATTTTGATTTATATAAGTTAAACCTAAAACAATTTTAAACTAATATAAAATTTTGTATATATATGATGTATGTAAAAGTTACACTATTCAGTGTAAAAAAATGGATCTCTACCTTTTATTTCAGTCTAAGATTATAATTTCATCTTATATATTTTAGAGAAAGTAACTTTTTATTACCCAATGTGTATATTATCTGATGTAATATAATGTTATACAATTATACAACTGATGATAGTTCTAAATTATTTAAGGAATATGTGAGATTTGTAGTTTATAAAAGAAATTTAAGAATATTTTATACTGGCATGTGTTTGTGATCGTTAACATATAATCATTTTTAGTTTTCTTTTTGTCTTTAAATTAACTTATTTAACTTTTAGTCCTTGTATAAAATAAGTTTTAGTCTTTGCTATTTTGTTTTAATCCTGAGAATTTTTCTTTTTAGCTTATATAATATTTTTTATTTTAGAATTAATCTCATTGAAAAGTATTTGATAGAGACTAAGACTAGATAATTGATATAATATGAACAAAACAAAGAAAAAAAAATTAAGAACATTAAAAAATAAAAGACCAAATTATTTTATTTAAAAAAACTGAAATAGACATAATTATATTTTAGAAACCGAATTAATTTTTATGTACATAACCATTACTAAATAAACTTGAAGTTTTCCATTTCATTAGACAAGAATATAATATTCGGGTCCAATTTAATGCGAAGAAGCTTTCTGAGTACATAAGCCAATGTGTTAATTCCAAAAACCACTTACACACTTGGGACGTGTTTTTGTTGTTTATCGTGTCTGAGTGTCCGTGACTACGTTGTCACTACAACCTTATTTCTGTACCAAAGACAAAACACACACAAAATGCAGACAAATGGGTTTTATGAACACATATTAAGGTTATTGCATTACAGGTATGATATGTTTTAATCACCAATAATTTTATTTTTAAAAATATCTCACCAAATCAATAGAATAAATATTCATAAATCTTAACGTTTAATACATTTTTTAAGAGTAATAAAATTATTTATATATAATATAGTCCTAAAGATATGAGAGGGTCATTTTGTGATTGTGAAGAGAGGACAATATGATCTAGCTGTTATCACTTTGCATTGGTCCTTAATTGGTGGATATTTTTGTTTTTGTGTGTTCTTTTCTTATGTGGTCAATTTATTTTCCTTTATTGCCTTATATAATTGGCCAACAATCTGCATCCATATCCTTATCTGCATGTAACACCATTTTCATTTTATTATTATTATTAAATTTTATTTTTTTTTAAGTGAGGGATATGATGCATGCAGGTCCATTCTTTGAATTTTTAGTAGTAATAAACCACATCTTACACATAAGCTTAATGAGGACATGCTTACATATATCAAATGTGAATTCAATATTTTTGATCTCATATCACTGCTGCATGCATTTCACCTTCTACTGCACAAAATTTGCTGATTTTTGGTGACATCAATCTGACATATGCATGCATAATAGCAAAATATCATAAACATTTGATGAGATTAATACCTAATCAATCATTGTTATGCCATTCTCTTGCTGGTTTTGGTTTTGCACTAAGAAAAAACATAAGATTGATACATGCATGAAGAATTTTATTGTCCATAATAGTTTTACTTAAAAAATTCATACCTAGCTACCCATTTGAAAATTGCTTGTGATTGATCAATTTCTTGAACTCTATAATAAGTTCATCAATATACATATCTAGCTACCATATATACCACTTCTCTTCAATGTATTGACCATACCCTAACATTCTTCCTTTGAGTGCACACATCCCTTTCTATAACCCACATACACATCCAAATATATTACTATCATCCAATAGATACAATATTATATATAAATGACATGTAATGCCACTTATTTTGTCATATCATAATCTTTAACTCAAGTGGCAAACATTCTCATTGCTCCATAGATGGCGTGTCACCTATATTGAAATCTTGTTAGTAAGCTATTATAATGCTAATAATATATTATCACCTATAGGTCTTTGCCTTATGTGGATCAATGCTGTTTAACCCATTAAAATTATGTTATTAGTAAATTTGCATATATTATCATATAGTTTTTACCAAATATTCTACATGACGTGTCTTCCACCCCAATTTTGTGCTTAATATGTGCTTGTATACAATCAGCATCTACTCTGCAACTATAGGAATCTATTATGGGACTTGTGAAGCAAAAATATGTCACATTCCATATCTAAAACAGTAAGAATATTACTCATATTGGTCTCTATATGCACTACTTATGCAAATCTTATTTTACATATTCTTTAGCTATGAAGCATGTTTGTTGCCCTAAATTTATGGAGTATATACTTGATATATAAATTTATCGAGAATCATTGATAAAGATTAGGTATGTTTGGAGTAATTTTTAGTTTTAATTTTTTTAAAAATTTAAACTAATTTTCAGTTTTTTAATTGTAATTTTAGTTTTTTGATTTTTAAAATTTATTGTCATACTTGTAAATTTAAAGAATCACTAAAAGGTTGTGGAGTTATTCACCGTCTGTGATTAGAAAAAAATTTAAGAGTTGGTGTTGAAAAAGAAATATATTCATTTAGTATTTGAAAATATTTATAAATTGTTCAAGACTAGGACTGAGAGCTAAGATAAGAAGAATACACAAAAAATACTTTTAAAAAAATAATTTTCAAGGTGATTTAAAAAAATATCATCACAATGGATAGAGTTTTAAATCAAGCACGGAGGGTAAACAAATCTTATTTTAAAACAATACTTCACCTGTTAAGATGGTATTAACTTGAAAAGTTTATGTTCTATAAACACTTCATATGGATGGTAAGTATAGATGGTTAACCTTGCTTCAAAACAAGTAAGAACTTAGTAACTTCATAATCTAAGAAAATATTGTAAGAAACAAACACATTAACAAGTCAGTAAATTTTATAATTTTATTAATTACTTTATATCATGAAAATTTATGACCGTTATAATATAAATAATTTTTTTAAGAGCAAGGAGAGTTGAGAATGGTTCCAAATGATAAAATTAACTCCTAGAAAGGAATCTATATGTTTTTTAAAATAAGAACTTTTAAGACAAGTCTAATATTTACTTTATATTAAAAAAATCTTATAAAATATTCATTTGCCAAAGTTCTATATATTATTATTTATCAGAGTAAATTACATTTTACTCATTTTATCATCGTTGTTTCTCAAATTCAGTTCTTTCTTCAAAATTTTCATCCTTTTATCATGTTAATCATACAAATTTTAGTTCATTCTTTAATTTGATATTTAATGTTAAACTATATAATATAAGAAATTGCTTATTTAAAATTTTATTTTGTAATAATGCCGTTCAACAATGTACAAATTTACGTTTAAATAATTTTATAAATTTGATGTTTATGTAAGTCAAGATATTTAATAATTAAAATTAATTAAATATATAAAAAAATATTTCTCTCATAATTACTTAAAACTTGGAAATGGACAAAAAAACTATCTACCGAAAGTTAGCATTCGAATCAAATATAAGTCCGTTTAAGCACCTTTATCAGATCCTGGGTAATCTACTAAATCTTACTTCCAAAGCAACTATATTTTCCAATATTTTTAGTTTTTCAAAAAAGTATTGATATTCTTAATAGTTAATAACTGGTGATTGATATTTTATGGCCTGTATGATATAAGTAGATATTGGAAAATATAATAATTAATTATTATGATATAACAGTATCCTTATAAAAAGAATAACACATAAAATACAGCTTTTAAGCCAATCAAGATTAAAATCTTCTCAATAATTTTAAAAACATATCTCCATCACGCTGGTAGAACCCATCTGATAGAAAGGACAAAGATCCTTGAAAACCCAGCCTTCAAAATGTTTTATACTAAACAATAACAAATCAATAATAAACATACTGTCATAAATTGGACATGAACTTGCACAGAGTGCAATTCTTTTGAAAATGCAAAGGATCTGTATCCTTTTAAAAGTAATTTCCCAAAGATCTAAAGTTAAATCCCAACAGTAACACAATTGTTCTCTTTCATAAAAGACACCACTCTTGCATGTAAAAGTTTGTTTTTCTTGGTAATAATATCAGTTTTGCCTTAATTCAATTTTACAACACTGTTAATAAACTTAGCATTGGCCTAATTCAATAACTTTACATATTACTTACACTTGTATACATCACAAAATTAGGAAGAAAGAATAGTTGAATAAGTTGTCAAAATTCATAAACTTGTGTGAGGTGATGTTCCCAACTCTACAATATGTTTCTGACATTTTTGTATGGTGAATGAATGTGACACTTTTGTTTGATAACAATAACAAGTAGAAGAATAAAAGGAAATTAAGGATAATGCTAGGGTTAATGTTGAGGTAGAAGGTAGGAGAAGAGTAGTGTAAGTGGGAAATGGTGACAATATAATAAGAAAAGAAAAGAAAGAAACTTGAAAAAGAAAAATGTGTGGTGGGTCACGGAAAGAGAGAGGGAATGGCAGTGGCAGCTTTTGCTTTTCAAAGTTTTACTCTTTTTGAACAAATTTATGGGAATGACTGTCTGCTGTGGGAATAGACCAAAGAAACCAAAGTGTGATGGTTAGCTCATAGTGGTTTATGGAATCTATAAAGCACATACCATGCCATCACCAACATTCATTTCCAGCACAAAAGACATCACCTTATATTATATTTTATATCATACATATACCAAACCAAACTTACATTTTCATGCTCCATCTATGCTGGCTCACCAAATCTGTCATCAATCTTGAGCCCCCAGAACTCCAATTTCCTCGAGATTCTCACATTCTCAATACCTTAATATTATAAAATTTAACTTTAGGACTATACTAAATGGCCAAACTCCACAGTTTTGGATTCTCCACGCAAGCATCAACAAATTAGACTAGATTACCCCATTTCAAAGTTTTGCTTAAAAACAAATAAATACTCTAGTAATGTACTGCTGCTGAATCAAACACCTAGGATTTTGGTTCTTTGCACAAAAAAAGTACTAGGGTATTATTCTTTTGTTCTAAATGTGTCTGCATAATTTTCATTAATAAAATCCAATGATATCTCTCATGCGCCAGTACTTTTTTTTTTTTTTTCATTTTTTGCTTTATCTACTACTTTGCTGATGTCTATATAGTTTCATGAAAACTTCTTTATGCTTTAAGTGCATGTGCATGATTAAGTAACTCAGTGAATTTCCCGTTCGCTCCCTGCTGCCACATATGCCATTGAAACTTTTACCTTGAAGTGGTTTATTCATCTGTTTTTGTTCTAAGATTAAGATTAAGGCCATTATATATATAATATTTTGTTTACAGCTTCCTGACTCAGTGACAGGCATGCTACTTCTCTTTATGCTGTCTAAAAACATGTCTTTTTTCACCCCCTTGGTCTGACACGAGATTTTTCGGTGAATGAGATTCTAGCATGGAAAGAAGGAAGTGAGTTTCTTTTCTTATTGAGCACCCCAGTGATGAAACAAAATCCATTTGAGGACTGTTAAAACGTTCCATATTTACATCTCTGTGGGTTGAAGTTGGAAACCTCAACCTCAAGTGAAGTGTACTTGCACCTTGTTCCTTGGAAATCTCAATTGAATGGGGACGCCAAGAGGAACAATTCTTCTCTTTTTCACATTGTTTTTCTTTTGGAGCTCCGCAGATGCTTTGCTATCTCCCAAGGGAGTGAACTTTGAAGGTAAACTTGAAATTTTGCTCCTTTTCCCTTGTTTATAGCTTCACAATATGCTGAGTTTTGAATTTGGTCTCTTTTTAATGCAGTGCAAGCCTTAATGAGCATAAAACAATCTCTAGAGGATCCACATGGTGTTCTAGATAATTGGGATGGGGATGCAGTTGATCCATGTAGCTGGACCATGGTCACATGTTCTTCAGAAAACTTGGTGGTGGGACTGTGAGTCTTCTTTCAATCTTACAATTAAGTTAATGAAAAACTGTTTGAATTTTGAACACTCGCAGGTGTACCAGTTTGTGGTGAAAATTGATTCAAGCTTTAGATGAAACTTGTGTATGAAACTTGTGTTGTTTGATGCAGGGGCACTCCAAGTCAAAGTCTATCTGGTACTCTATCTCCAAGCATAGGCAACTTAACCAACCTTCAGATTGTGTAAGTAATTGCAATGCTCTATGCAATTTAGTGCTCTCAATATTGATGCTTCTTATTGACTATAAGGGGTGTTTTGGACAACTTTTCAGGCTGCTACAGAATAACAACATAAGTGGATCAATCCCATCAGAGCTGGGAAAACTTTCTAAGCTTCAGACCCTTGATCTCTCAAACAACTTCTTCAGAGGGGAGATTCCTCCCTCTCTGGGACACCTGAGAAGCCTCCAATACCTGTAAGCTTACATGAGCTCTGAGTTGATATCTTGAGATGAAGTCATTTTCAGTATCAATCTCTGATGTCTAATGCTAAAAGTTCTCTAAAATTGTTTCAGGAGGCTCAATAATAACAGTCTTGTTGGTGAATGCCCAGAGTCTCTGGCTAACATGACCCAGCTTAATTTTCTGTAATACACATGAACTCTTCTGTTTTATACTTGTATCTTATGCATTATTTCAGTTTATACTTCCAGTTGGTATTCCTAAAGACCTTTCTTTTATTGTGATTATATTTCAGTGATTTGTCATACAACAATCTTAGTGGCCCGGTGCCCAGAATTTTAGCCAAATCATTCAGGTAAGTCTCTTTCTCTATGTGATGTATGTGCATTTTTGCTTGGAAGGAAAACAGAAAATTGGGTACTACTAGCTGATAGATTAATCCAATTCCTTTGTATTGTTTCAGCATTGTTGGAAACCCCCTTGTTTGTGCCACGGGAAAAGAGCCAAACTGCCATGGGATGACACTGATGCCTATGTCCATGAACTTAAACAATACCGAACGTAAGATCTTGTTAGTGTTGCTCATGTTTTTTAAAAATTGATTGTTCTTCCAAGCATTGTGTCAGTTTCACAGTACTATGATACATTCTGCACAGTCATTGTGTTGATGCTGATAGCAGTGTCTTTGCTTCCCTAGATGCTCCACAATCTGGCAGACCAAAAACTCATAAAATGGCAATTGCCTTTGGCTTGAGTTTGGGATGTCTCTGCCTCATAGTTATTGGTTTTGGAGGTGTTATTTGGTGGAGACACAAACACAATCAACAAGCATTCTTTGATGTTAAAGGTACTTTCCAATTGCACACCTTAAATGAGATCAATTTCAAATATGTATCATTATATAAGAATGTTCCTGTGCCTCAAAAATCACCAGTTTGAATTCATTTTGTTGACTGTTTCAGACCGGCATCATGAAGAAGTCTACCTTGGAAACTTGAAGAGGTTCCAATTCAGAGAACTCCAGATTTCTACTAACAACTTCAGCAGCAAAAACATACTAGGAAAAGGTGGTTTTGGAAATGTCTACAAAGGAGTTCTCCCTGATGGTACTCTTGTAGCTGTCAAGAGGCTTAAAGATGGCAATGCCATTGGAGGAGAGATTCAATTTCAGACCGAAGTTGAAATGATCAGCCTGGCAGTGCACCGAAACCTCCTCAGACTCTATGGATTTTGCATGACACCAACAGAAAGGCTTTTGGTTTATCCATACATGTCCAATGGTAGTGTTGCTTCCCGTCTCAAAGGTAAGCTCAGTAGTAAAATTTCATACTCAAATCAGACTAGTGTAAGTTAGGAAAACATATTCTGTTTTCACTTTGCATAAATAACTTTGAAGGTATCAACTTATGTTTTCAAATAATGTTATCAGTGTAACAAATTTCAAAATAAGCATAATGTGAGATTTCTTGTAGTATTTGTGAAAACCAGAAATGAAAATAGAAACATTTTATCAAGGAAAATTGTACCTAAGGATTCTAATACCAAATTGGTGGTTGTCAGGTAAACCAGTGCTGGACTGGGGCACTAGGAAGCACATTGCTATAGGAGCAGCAAGAGGACTACTGTACCTTCATGAGCAATGTGATCCAAAGATAATCCACAGGGATGTGAAAGCTGCCAACATATTGCTTGATGACTACTGTGAAGCTGTAGTTGGAGATTTTGGGTTGGCAAAGCTTTTGGATCACCAAGACTCACATGTCACAACTGCAGTGAGGGGCACAGTGGGGCATATTGCCCCAGAGTACCTATCCACAGGACAATCCTCTGAGAAAACTGATGTTTTTGGATTTGGCATTCTCCTCCTTGAATTGATCACAGGCCAGAGGGCTCTAGAGTTTGGAAAATCAGCCAATAACAAAGGAGCAATGCTTGATTGGGTGAGTTTGTTTTGTTTCCCTTTATTCATCAATAATCCTTCCCTTTATCTCAAACCAAATGGTAAGTCTAACTAAGTCCTTATATTGTTGACATTCAGGTAAAGAAAATTCATCAGGAGAAAAAGCTTGAAATGCTAGTAGACAAGGATCTCAAGAGCAACTATGACAGAATTGAACTTGAGGAAATGGTTCAAGTGGCCCTCTTGTGTACTCAGTATCTTCCAGGGCATAGGCCTAAAATGTCTGAAGTGGTACGCATGCTTGAAGGTGATGGACTAGCAGAAAGATGGGAAGCTTCACAAAGAGTTGACACAACCAAGTGCAAACCTCAAGAGTCATCTTCATCAGATAGGTATTCTGATCTCACTGATGACTCTTTGTTGTTAGTCCAAGCCATGGAGCTCTCAGGACCCAGGTGAATCAATTGTCCAGCAGTAGTACATTTCTATTTTTGTTTAAAAGGTTTCTAAAGAAAGCATATGAAATTCAAGAGCATATGATAGTTGAATCTTTGTTACAAGAAGATTATAATGTCGTATGATAGAGATTTATCAAAGCTGAAGACGGCTTTGGTAATGTTTACTTTCAAATGTACAGAATCTCATTCGTTGAATGTTAATTTTGTAATATCATTATTAAAAATGAATTGCAAGTTTACTATGTTATTTATGATGTTTTCTTTAGCCATATGAGTTGCAATCAATTACACATCATGGTTTTAAAATTCAAACTACATTAAGAATAGTAACACACGACCATAAACTCATAATCCAATGTTTATGAAAATGTGAAGCATGTAAGTGGTCCCATGGTAAGGTGCAATGGTCCTTTACTTTGGTAGTTGATCCATTTAGGTTTGTCCCAGGGGAAGGTGCAATGGTTATTCTTTTTCTATATAAAGCTGGGCACAAGTGTTGTACCCCTTTACCTAACAATGGGATTTCTCATCCACACCTCCTTTCCCATTCCCCTAACCAACACCAAAAAATTTTCATTCTTTTATCTTTCCTCAATTTATTATAAGAGTGGAATGGATTACAATACTAACATTGTGAAGGGGTTTTTGTATTTAACATAGCTCATCTAGTCTCTTAAATAACTTCAATCTTTATTTTAGCTTTTTATACTTAATCTATGTTTTTAATAAACTTATATATGCTAATGAACTAAAGTCTTCATATAAGTTAATAGGTTAACTATGAAAATCAATAACAAAGATGAAAATATATTTCACCTTTATACAAAAAAGACAAAAATTAAAAGTTATAGTGAAAGATTAAAAAGATAGAAACACTTGTAATATTTCACTGAAATTTTTGTTTCTTGAAATGTTGTGTGTGTGCGTGTGTTGTAATGCTATTTTATTGTGGTTGTAGTATTAGGGAAAAGTTAAATACTTCAAAAAATAATATCTTAGGGTATCCTATACAGCAAGATTTAAAAGAAAATGAAAAAAAAAAAACAGATTTTTGGTTTCAAATAACTGTTATATAATTCGATAATTTTTAAAATAACATAATAAACTTTGTGAAGCCACACAGTCCATGGGCTTTATTTGTGAAAGGAAGACAAGTGGTGGCAATTGCTTCCTGCACTCCGTCATTTGCTTCCGACACCCCATCATACTTTTAAAATACTAAAACTATTCTTGAGTGTGTAAAATTGGCTTCTGGAATTGGTATTCCGAAATAAATATTCGGAATATAAAAAAGATTTTTGGATTTAATTTTCTAAAATGAATTTTGAAAGTGTAAAAAAGTAGTTTTGGAAAACTTTTTCTGAAAGTTTAAATGAAAAACATTTTTTGGAATGTATTTTTAGAAGAAAAAAAACACATTTTTCGAAATGTATTTTCAAAAAATATTTTTCAAAAATATATTTTGAAAAATATTTTCCAAAATATAAATTAAAATTCTAGAATTTTTTTTTCTAAAATTAAGTTGAATTTTGAAAAAAAAATATTTTTAAAAATATTTTTCCAAAACTTTTTCGAAAACCAATTTTTGGAATTAGAAAAAAAACTACGAAACTCACGAATTTACACCATCATCACTCAAAACACACCAAAAAATCATTCATAATGACCGCACAACACCCCTCAAACATTCATACACACTCAAATAAAGAACAATCTACTCAAATCATTGATAATATATGAAGACGACTTATCTCTACTCACCCATCCAAACCCAGTGTTGTATCCTCCCTACGAAGCCTCCTCTGCAGCAGCATTTCCTTCCCAGCACCTCCTCTTCCTTTTGTCTTCACTTACAGGGACATTAAACTCCTTTCACACATTTAATTAATGGGGTGCAGGAAGCAAATATCGGGTGTAACAAGCAATTGCCACAAGTGATTGAATAGGTGAGGCCTCGTGACCTATCGTCTTCTACGGCCACCAGTCCTGAACTCAGATTATTTTTTAAGACCGTTTCTTCCTGCACCCCATAGTCTCTTCCTGCACCTCCATAATAAATGTAAAATTATAAATTTACTCTTTTAAAAATATATTTCAATCCAATTCTATCCTTCATCCCTTTCTCTCACCTTATATCTTAGACACCTCCTCCACCGTTCCTTGCCTTCTTCACATCTATCCGTTGTTGCACCTCCTACACACATGCTCTTTGCATTTAGTTATCACATTAAAGTTATACACATACTACTACACAAATCGAGAGGTTACATTGAAAGGTTAGAGAAGATAAAGCCATCTTTAGTTTCCAATTATTGAAATTTTTCCTATAACTTGCGAATTGTACAATTCATAATTCTGAAATCAAAATTTTATAACTTGCGGATTGAACAATTATTGAAATTTTTTCAATGAATTACAGATTATACATTCTGCAAGTCTGGAATTAGAATTTCATGACTTACGGATTGAACAATCCGCAATTCTGAAATCAAAATTTCAATAATTACGAATTGTACGATTCGCAACGATAAAGATATAGAAAAAAATATTACGAATTTTACAATCTGCAAAAAAAATTGAATGACAAATACCTTATTGACAACTACAACAATAACTAATCTCTGTCTCCCTCAGTCCAAACCGTCTGAACGATCGCTCCTACATCAATAATGTTCTTCTACTGTGATAGTCGCAACCTTCCACCTTCACAAACCTTACACCTCCATCTTCTGTCTCCTCTTCGGCTAAACCTCCATTGAACTTTACTCTATTTTTCTAACACTAAGAATATTTTAATCTTTTTCTCAATTGTAATATTCAAAATTATTGAGGTGCAGGAAGATAATATAGAGGTGCAGGAATTCGTCTATTTTCAAAACTAATAATTCGCAAACGCTGACCCATTCCGGAATGAGCCACTTTTCTTGAATTTTAATAGCCCAAAAAGGACCCGTCACAAAACCATTATGCCTTTTCTTTCTGCAACTCCATAATTTTTAAAATGACCATTTTATTCATCATAAAAATAACTTTCAAATTACTTATTCTAAAAATATTTCAGAACAAACATTTCAAAATTTCTAGAGTATGATTTTTATAACAAAATTTTTGAAACATGATTTTCAGCACAACCTTCCTAGAACATATTAAATTTATTCTGGAATAAGTTTTTCGGACAGAATTTTCAGAACAAATTTTCTGAAATAAACTCAATGAAATTCTTTTAGAAATAAATTTTTCTAAACAAATTTTCAAAACATATAAGATGTATTTTGAAACAAAATTTCCAAAAATAGAATATTAAAACTTAATTTGTAACTCATTTAGTAAAAATCACAAAGATTTACAAAAATATGAAGTGTAGCATTATGATCAAACGAATTCATTACTTGTAGACAAATGGAACTAATCATCCTTTGAGTAAAATTCTCCTTCATGATATGCCTAAAGAAAGAAAGACAAAAACAGCAGCCTTTGTATTTTAGGGTGGCTCAAAAGTCTCATTTGAGAATCTATCACTCTCAAAATAGAATGGGTTCCTTGTTTCCACAGATATCGCCTCGTTTCCTTAAATTAGATACATAACATTTTTTTCAAAATATTAAAAATGAAAAAGAATTTCCATACTTTAACATTATAATTACAATCATACACGATGAGATTAATAATTATTTCAAAATAGACTCTGACAAAAAAAAGTATAGGTTAATTTTAATTGATTGACAAGGTAAGTATTTTTTACACTGATCATGCATAGAAATTAAAAATTCAATCAAAGTAAGGGTTAGAAAAGAAACATATATATATATATATATATATATATATATATATATATATGTGTGTGTGTGTGTGTGTGTGACTAAATTACACTTTTGCAAGTATTGTCATATATTGAAGAATGTGTGTTTTATAATTGACTTTCATAACTAACAATGCATCTAATATGCTATTATGTCTATTTTTTATTAGCCAATAACAGTTTCTAATATATAAACCAAGTAGGAAGTAGATAATGACCAGACACAACATGAATTAACTGTTACCTATAATACTAAATTTATTATTCTACGATAAAACTGTGTCTCTCTCCGAAGTTTGTGGGCTGAAATTGGTTGGTGTTATTGTGTGGCTCTCATTTGACGTGGCTTAACTTACTAAGAAAGCAGCTTAATTGATAACCAAATCTAGCTGCAAACCATGTCCAATACTGTGATCTCCACAATCTTTCCACGTTTCAAGCCATTTTCTGAGTTTTGAGCCACAAGTTTTGGGACCCTATTGCATGGTCGGCATCAGCATCAAAAGGGTCACTGTATTTTCATGTCACGTCCACACAGTGACCCTGCATATCTTCATTGTCGCCAACCCCAGAAATTTTGTCACTGCTTTATCTTAATTGCATTCCTCTCAAAGTGCAAACCCTTCTCTCAGATGTTGACTCTTTCTCCCCAGCTCTCATGAACCATCTTCACATGCATGGGCCACACTGTTTTAACATCTAATTCATACCAAATTTTCTCTAATAAAGTTAATCAAAATAGAGTTTAAACTTAACTTAATTTCACAAATTTAGTGTATTAGTACATATATATATATATATATATATATATATATATAATATGTTATTTTTAAATTTAAAAACCACTCAGTTTGGACTGATAATTATCATTAACATAAACATTTCTAGCAAATATTAAAAGAAATATTTAAACATCTTAGTGGGAAAGCATTACCATTCGAAAAGATTCCTGAGTCCAAGATGCTATGACTTGAGATGCTGATCCCAATATAGTCGTATTCGTATTTGCTGTTTAGATTTTCTGACCATGAAATAAAATACTGACTTAAATATTTTTTGTTTGTTTAAATTTTTAAATAAAAAATATGTATTTTTAGTCTTTCAAATTTTAATAAATGGTTTCAGTGTTCTCTCTTGAGTACTGTTATTCATTGTGGTTAACAGAATTGAAGATATCCACGTCTACAATTAAGCGTATAATTAAAATTGGGACGTAAAAACTCATTTGTTTGACTAAAGTATATTTTGAACATCTTAAATTCAAGTTAATTTTTTTTCTTAATTTAAAAATATTATTTTTGGTCTCTCAATTTTAAAAGGTAAAATAATATATCTACTTCAGAATTAAATGTAAAATTTTTTATTGGTTCTACTCCTCTATGGGAAAAAAATTAGAGATAAAAATTAACTCATACATTTAGGACAACTTTTTTTGTATTGTATAAATATCTTTAATAACCAAATATTTTTTTTATTATATGAATATGTATAACAAAGCGCTTCATATATATAAAATTTAAATTGCCAATTAATATTTGGAGATAATTTTTTTCGTAATTCTAAAATCTCAAAATTTAGCGTACTAAACGTAAATAGTGAATTAACCCATTCTAACATAATCAACATATTGTAATTTTACAAATAAATAAAAAATTGAGTGCGTGTGGTTGTAGTAGCAATCAACCATGCCACTATATTGTTTATTAGGGAAGTGAATATGAGAAAAAGTAAGAAAATTATTTGAAACAATGATGAATTTTTTTAAAATTAAATTTGTTAGTTATATAAACAAATTTCCAACATCAACTTTGAAAATTGAAAAACTTAAAAAATTATTTTTAAATTTTAGGGGACGTAAATTTCGATACAAGAAACTAAAAACTCACTTTTAATTTAGGAGGCCTAAAATAAAATTTAACCCAAATTTCAGGGACTAAAAAATATTTTAATAAAAATGAGTTTTTATATTATACTTTTGCGTCTGGTGGTAAGTATTGGCGGAGAGCGTAACATGAGATAAAAAAAATTATTAAATAAAAAATAATAATTTAAAGAATTAAAATAATAATAATATAAATTTGAGAGATTAAAAAATATACTTAAATGTAAAACATTCTATTGTTATCATTTTTTTTTCTTATAAAAAGTAGTAATAAAGATCTCATCTAGTTTATGTATTACTAGAACTTCAGACATCGATTAAACCCTAACCCTAAGTCACCTGCTTCAAAAACTAGCGTCTATAAACTGAGGTTCCAAAGTATACACTAAATACTTTCAGACACTTTAAAGGCCATATATTTGTTATTATTTAACTAATAAACATTTTTTAGCAATGCAAGTAGAATATCAAAATAAAATTAATATATTAATTTTTAAATTATTAACATTTTATTCTAATATACGATTTGCTTTTATCTACGCACATGTACGGACGCACTTGTTTGTATACATTACAAAAGATTGCATGTACTAATAATTTAATATTGAATTATTCTCGGTTTGTATAATCTTCATTTGACAAAACTTTCTGATCATATAAGCATTGCAAGTCTATATTAATAATATAATTCATCATTACAAATTATTAATATATATATATATATGTGTGTATATATAATATCGGTTCAGTAATAAATCACATTATCTTTTAATTAAAATTTAATGCAGTTGCAAAATTCTATAATAATATTGATTTAAATGTTCAATGATAAGATACACAATATATTATTATTATTATTATTATTATTATATTTATTATTATGATGATGATTATTATTATTATTATATATAACATGTTTCTGCATCGATGGCTTATGTTTCTCATAATATATTTATTAATTATTAAAGTTTAATTTACAACATTCTTATATGAGTATCACATCAAATCCAAGTGTATGTCAAAAGTCAAAAAAGGACGCATGAACCCAAAATGGTTTCTTTAACATATTTAATTTGACAAATTACAAAATCAAAAAAGTTCCCATGTAATTTCTATCAAATAATGCTAATGTGGTATTCAAAAATCATGATGCTCTAGCCTAATCTTTGATAACAAAGTGCGAAGTGAAACAAGGAAGGGAAGAAAAAAAAAATGATAATATAGAAAAAAGAAAAGTATATAAAATGCGAAGAATGTTTATGTTTTGGATGAGTTGAAGAGAGTGTATTTATGATGGTGGAATCAAGTTGAAGGGAAACCAAAATTGAATTAGTCTCTTCTGGCGACCAAGTAAAGATTTGATCTTGATTGGGATGAGTGGGAAAAGGGACATCCATGTTTTGTTGGAGCAGCAATGGATGAAAACCAAAACCTCTTCAGTGACCCAAAAGCCATGTGAAGCAGTGAAGAAGTTAAAGAAGAGATAAGGGTAAACGTCCTTCAAGGCAGGACCACCATCCCCTTCGTTTGTGGTCTACATGCATCCTCATCTATGCTCTTCTTACGTGCCACTCTCACATTCGATATTATAATTTTCATCAACTTTATCTCACTCATCATGCTTTCAGTTGCTTCCACCTCATCATACACTCTCACAAAACTCCCAACTCTGCCAAATAAGCTTCAAACATGTCACCATTCATATGCTCACGTCTTATTCTAAACATAACCTAATATTTCCATAAATATTTCTAAAATAAATCAACAAATATGTTGATAAGTATTTCTTGTCATATTACTTTTTACATATATATCTTTCTTGTTCGTATCAACTGCTGTAGACTTTGAAAATTTTCTGAGTAAGAATTGCTGCCCTACCACATTCCTTGATGGGTACATAGGTGCCTCACACTAAATGCTCCACAACATGTAACAGTTACACACAATTTCTTCCTAGGTGCTGTTCAATCGCTTTCTGTCATTGAAATTTGCAACATTTTCAGTGTGTCTGCTTCATAATTAACCTCTGCAACAATAATTTGTGTTTTGAAAAAAAAACAACATTGTATTATGTAATCAATACAACAATATACCTACGTACAGTTTTCTAAACTCCTAGGTACCTACCTATTTACAAGAAATTAAGATTACTTTTCGTATCAATTGGCCCAACTTCCAACTGCCAACCCCATTAAGTTTGCCCTAGATCGGAAGTTATTGCATGCCCCCAAACACTCGTCCAATTGTATGGCTCATGGCAAATTTTAGTCACAAATTTATTGCATGAAACATAGGTTACGTTACGTACGTACTAATTGCATAATGTTAATCACATATCCCAGTACTTGGCACGACTTAAAATTTGTTTTAGCAGTATAATATAAGAAGACAGAAACTCCCAACAGAATATAAAACACAATCAAGAAAAAATAATATTAAACTACTGAAGTGGCTGTCTGTGAGACCACTCATACACTTCCCTTCACGTGTGTTTCATTAAAAAAGAATAAAAATAAAAGTATGAGTTAGTTAATTAAAAAGAATGAAACATTCTCTTATATATGAGGAAGTATAATAACATACGTACCCACATTCCATGCAGAATTTCGTCCTCTTTGGCCTTCACATATGTTTTTTTAATCTGGATCTATCTACCACGCTATATATTCTGGAATGCGGAGATTTTCCTTTGATTCAAAACAACAAAAGAAAAGAACTTGAAGTATGTATTTATTTTAACGAGGGAAATTGAGAGAGAAGAAAAGACAGATTTAAGGAGAAAGGAAATGTAAAGTCAAATTATTTGAATTCAAAGAAAAATATAAAAAGTGAAGTCAAATAAATAGAAAATTTATGAATATAAAAACTTATGAATGATATAACGAATGTAAATGTCATTTTAATTGATAAAAATTATAAGATTACAATTTTATTCTTTTGGTTAAAATTAATTTAAAATAAAATATAATTAATTACTTGTACGTGGATACAAATTATTTGATATGTAGATACATGCAAAATTGTTAAAAATAGATTTTAATAAAATTAAATAAACTTTTAATAATTATTTAAGTAAAGTTTAATTTCATAAAACTTAAAAAAAATGGTATAAAAATATAGCACCTAATAAATATTAACATAGAATGAATTATAATAATTTATTTATATTTATTATCCACATTTAGTTAAAGTACTATTTTTTTATTATTCTTGATTGAAAAAGAACTATGAATTATCTAATACCACAATACATCTACAAATATAAAATAAAACTAAAATTAAAATAAAATTACTATTCTTTATATTATTATTTTATGAATTTATTTTAATATTAGTACTTTTATTGCTGTTATTATTCTATAATTTTATTTTTTAATATTTTATTTGTTATAATTATTATTTAAGATTTTACTATTATTTTAAAATTTTATTACATTTATTTTAAAATAATATATTTTTAAATAATTAAATTATATATTATTATAATAATAATATTATTTTATATTTATATTTATTTTTATTATTATAAATAATGCTATTTATTATTATTATATAAAATTATTTTTTATATATATAATTATATTAATTCTTTATAAATTAATGTTTATTATTATTAACTATTATTTATTTTTATTTAATAATATTAAATATTTGTATTATATAAAATTATTTAATATTTATTGTTATTAGGATTTTAATTTCTTTTTAATATTTTTTATTTTTATTTTTATTATATTATTTATATTATCTAATCAATTATATTCTAATATAATAATTATATGTTACCTAATTTATTATAGGTAACGTATCGTCGATTATACACAATCAATTATATATCATGTATTATTTGATTATCAACTTTGTACCGAAATTTCATAATTATTTAAGAATGTTGTTATATTTCATCAAATTTTCATATATTATGTTTTATTTTATTATATTTATACAAAAATATGCATAATTGAATATTTACATTAATTTGATCTATTCAAACAAATTTCGAACATAGCATTATCAAATTGCATGTCAATTAGTATCATTTTTCAATTTTTATTAGCATCATCAACTACCACTACAACTATGAAACTCCTCTTCATAATCAACAATCATACCTCTCACTTAAAACTAATCATAAAAAACATGAAACAAAAAATTCTATTACATACTTAAAGAAGAGAAAGATAATTTAGCCCTTTTACAGTAACTGACATGACTTTTCTCTTATTTATTTATGAAAGAGAAAGTAAAATTAGTGTTTTTTTTACAAATTCTCACTTTTTTTCTCCTCACACATAACTTAATTCAGATACAAATGTCTCTATCAAAATTTATATTCTTTTACAAAACTCCCTCTAAAACAAATAGGATGGAAGTGAGTTTGCTATCACATAATAAATGTCTAAAGAGGAAGAAAAGAGGAGCACATGGTCTTACAATCTTCGTTTGTGGATGTAATTGAACCCATCCCCACTCCACCCACTCCACGTTAGCACTTTCAACACAAAATCTTATAGAGGTACGTTGATGTCACCTATTTTCATTTAAGAAATTTCAGCTCTTAGCACATTAAATTCAACTATATTAGTAATTAATTAAGGGAACATATATAAATGCACCAAGTTATATAGTATTTAAAATCTTCTTTTAGTCCTGTCTCAAAAGACTATCGGACAAGAAATATTAATCAGTAAAAGTATTAAAAATTAGTAATAGAAATTAGATATGATGACGTAGGGAATACGTGATAGTGCATAAGTGATAGATATGAGGCAATTCTTGAATATTCCAATCCTTATCTTACACACTCACACATGCCTGCTTCGATTGTTTTCCAAACAAACTACATGCAGGCCCAACCTACCCTCCTAGTCCTCTTCATTTTAATCGTGACTATTCCAATGCTAGGCTTAAGCTACTCTTTTAAGTTTCAATACCCTTTTTTTCTGTAAATATATTTCTTATTTGCATCAATTGTTTGTAAATGAGATTTATTACAAAGAGGTGATGAAAAATGTAGTATATTAAATTGTATGATGTTTTCATTTCGGAAAAAAAGAAACATGAATATCAATCGGGGTATGACATAACATTTACTAAAAAAAATATGATATTTGTTTTCAAAATTATATGTATTATAAAACATTCTTTTCATATAACAAATGATCATTAATATTTTCTTTGGATTACGAAGATAATTAAAAAAAAGAAAAAAAAATAGAAATGAGAAGGTTTGAAATAAGAGAAAAATAGTGAAAAATATATTTGATTAATCTAGTAAAAAAATAGAATTAATTTAATAATATTGTGATTTACCATTTTTTTTGTTTACTCTTAAAAATAAATATAAATTAAACTTGAAAGATGATTAATTATAAAGTTATTATTTTTGTAAAATTGAAAGTATTGTTAAAAAAAATTAAAATTTAATTATATTTAAATAATTTCAAACAAAGTTTTCCACACACCAATTACAAAAATTAAATTATAAGAAAAAATCAAATGAAAAAAATGAGAGCTGAAGATTAAACTGAACGAAAATTTAATAGGTATTATTATAGCATACTTAACTTTTATTACATTATATTACTTTTTATTTATTGTCTAGATGAATTATTTTTCATACATTTTATTTCATATTTCATTAAAGTAGAAGAAATTATCAATGATAACTAAAAAGTCTGGAAATTTGAGATTAAGTTACACTTGACTGTATATGATTTTGTTTAAATCTATTCCTACGCTATTATGAAAGACTCTAGAGAACTTACGGTTTGAAATTAGTATTTTAATATTAATGCATGGATTGACGTGGAGAATTGAATGGAGTGCATGGAGAATGATATGAACAATTGTATGAAAATATTATGTTGACAGAATCCATCCAGTAAGATTAGTAAGACTCTTCCTAATCCCATTTTAAATAAGAAATTCCATGGTTAAAATTGCGATATTAATTGATTAGTTTTTAAAAATATAAAATTAATCGAATTTATTATATGTGTGAAATTGTAACTTCAAATACTTTGAGACAGCAAATTACCACTTAAAATTATTCAAATATCTATGTATATGTAGCCTTTGTCACTTATCTTTCTTCTTATTTCAGATCATGATGGTGGAGAAAATCCATCCTAACATTATTCTATCTTTTTTTTTTTTTCATGTTTCCATCCAATTAACATATAAAAAATCACGATAATTCCCATCTTATTAATCCATATCTAAAAGAAACATAACGTAAAATTGTTAAACTTTTTTCTTTCATAAATTCATTTTTGATAAGCTTATATCACAAAGAAACATGATTATCTAAAAGTGTGGATAAAGTTTAGATATTTATGAATACTAATAAAAAAACTTATTTTAGTGTTACCTTTAACTTTCTAATTAGTTTCCCTTAAAAAAAAACTTTTTAATTAGCAGTAGCAAGATATTAATATATTATATTCCAAAAGGCAAAAGGAAATGAGAGAGAGGGTACCACCTTCCCAAACCCTGTAATGGGCCCACCTTAAAGCACAGCCACCCACAAGGATAATGTCCGAACTTTTTGACACCACTAACTTCGTGACACGTGTCGCACAGAGATTCTCCCACTCTCTCAAAGCCACCAAAAACAGCAACAACCCCAACAAAAACACAAACACAACACAACTTCCTAAGTTCTTAGTTTCTTCTTTCTTTTCTAGTTCTCGCCGAAACTGCAAGCACATACTAAACTCACTTACTCTGACAAAACAATTAACTCCCCAAATGTTGGAGGGAGAAGCTGCTGGCACGTGGGCGCGCACGTGCGATACGTGCCGCTCCGCCGCCTCCACCGTCTTCTGCCGCGCCCACAACGCCTACCTCTGCTCCTCCTGCGACGGTCGCGTTCACCACGCGTCCTCCACCTCTTGGCACGAACGCGTGTGGGTCTGCGAGGCCTGCGAGCGGGCACCGGCGGCGTTCCTCTGCAAGGCCGACGCCGCCTCCCTCTGCTCCTCCTGCGACGCCGACATCCACTCCGCCAACCCTCTCGCAAGCCGCCACCACCGCGTCCCGATCCTCCCCATCGCTGCCGGCCACCACTCCCACGTCGAAATCGACGTCGCCGACGACGACGATGCTGCTGACGTGGATGACGAAGACGAAACCGCTTCCTGGCTCCTGCTCAACCCTGTCAAAACTGGCACTGTCCCTAACAGCAACAACAATGGTTTCTTGTACAGTGGTGAGGTTGATGAGTATTTGGACCTTGTTGATAACTGTAACTCCTGTGGTGACAACAACCACTTCTCTGCAACTACCACTACTGCCACTACTGCTGATCATTACACTCAGCACCATCATTTTGATGGTGTTTCTCAGAAGAGTTATGCTGGGGACAGTGTGGTTCCGGTTCAGCAACACCATCATTTTCAGCTTGGCTTGGAGTTTGACAATTCCAAGGCTGCCTTCAGTTACAATGGTTCTATTAGTCAAAGTGTAAGCCTTTCTAATTCCCTTTTTCTCTTTCCTCCTTTGGGTTGTTTTCTTTGTCCTTTTGTTACAAACACGTACAGAACATGAGCACTTTTTTCAGTATTTGAACCGTCCTTAGCCTTCTACTAGACCTAACTCTCGTGGGTGGTTTACTTTTGTATTGTTCATTCTTGAAAATCTCGAATTTTTCTCAACCAAGCTCTTCAGAGTGGGAAAGCGGTGTTTTCTCTATTTGACTTGGGTTGTGGTATATATTATACTACATGTTCCTTCTTTTGAGATGGTAGTTTTCTTGCTTTTGGCCTTCACGTGACATGTTTTTGGCCGAAGTTTTGGATTCACGAGTAGTTTCCTTTCCTGGAATGTCCAATGCCAGCTTTAACTCTCTGGTTGAAGTTTGTTTACCTTGTTTTTGGTGTATCTACATAATCTGTCTTGTTGGACTGTTTGCCATTAATTAGACTTGTTCCGAGCTTGTGTTTCTTGTTTGGTTTAATTTGTCAAGAAATGGTGTCTCGATTCCTTCTGCAACTTTCTTTGGCTCTCTTTACCCTTTTGCCTTTACACTTTTTCTTTTTTGGAACGAGTCTAAAGGAAAATTAAGTATCATACTTTCTTGCTATAAGATTGTTTTATCAATAAACAATTGAAAACTTTCTGCCTTTTCATTTTCCTAAATGTTAATGTGAGAGATGATCAATTTTCTGTATCGTATATGCATGCAGTTGCCCTTCTCTCGTTATAATTTATTCTCAAGTACACTCGGAATCTCCTTTGCCAGGGAGCAAACAAGTTGTGTCACTGACTTGTTCTAAAGCGTTAAAAGCCATCCCTCTAGATTCTCGTACTTTTGTAATCTCAATCAGTGATTACATAAGCATAGGAATATTTATCAGTCAGTGAAATATTCATCAATTTTCTAGCCTAGATAATTGGATTCCCCAAAATTGACTTCTATAAATGTTCTTTCTTTGTCAAGAAAATCCCGCTACCTTATGAATGAATTGGTATTTGTGAAATGCATATTTTATTCAAGTGATAAAAAATGATACTTTGGTCTCATCAGCATCATAGATATGAATACCAGTACTGCTTAGAAAATTTATCTTGAACTTGCCATCACGTGAAAATTCATTAACTAATGTTTTTTTCTTCATTGAATTCAGATTTCAGTTTCATCATTGGATATTGGTGTTGTTCCTGAATCACCGATGAGGGATGTCTCAATTTCCCATACAAGACCCCCCAAAGGGACGATTGACCTATTTTCTGGACCTCCGATTCAGATGCCTTCCCACTTTTCTCCAATGGACAGGGAGGCCAGAGTCCTAAGGTACAGGGAGAAAAAGAAGACAAGAAAATTTGAGAAGACAATCAGGTATGCCTCAAGGAAGGCCTATGCAGAGACTAGACCCCGTATAAAGGGTCGATTCGCCAAGAGAACAGATGTAGAAGCTGAAGTGGATCAGATGTTCTCTACAACACTAATTACAGAAGTTGGATATGGCATTGTTCCCTCTTTCTGAATATGCTGTGTTGAACAAAAATGGCCAGAGAAGAAGCTAGAAGATCGTGATCAATAGAAATGGCAACCACTTGTGTACTATATTTTGTTGATACTATATTTTTCATGTAATCTAATTACTCGCAGTTGCACTAATCGGATGCTTTATTATTTTGTTTACTGCATTTTGAATGAAACTTGTATTTGTAAATACAGTCCTTGTATTAAATTATAGTCAACATATATTTGATAAATTTTCATTTTCTCAATTTCTATCATGGTGTATAATTTGCTACAGAGATAACCAACCAATAACTTCTGTTTGTGTATTTGTCATTTCATTTAGTTTCAATCACTTCAATCAAACTAAGTACTGAACAGATATTTAGGGGCCAAAACTAATTATCTTTATCAAACATGATTCAGGTGCATTGAACTTACTGTGGCTTGAGTTTTGGTTTATGCACTCATGATCCTGATCTAGCTACAGTGAAAAAGTGGATAGAAAGTTGTTGAGTTTAATATAATGCACATAATTCCCTTTTCATTTCTTTGCCCTTGGAAAAAGGTCAAAAGCCAAAACTTGTTAATTATATATTCGTTTCTCTTCTCTTTCTCTTTGTGATTTCCACTGTTCATCATTCCTCTGCATACAATGCCCCTATATCATCAAGAAATCATGAGATCTTTTGGCTAAAAGTGAGAGAATTCTAATTTGGAGAAAAAAATGCATATAAAATCATTGATTAGAAACTTAATGATTAAGGTTGTAACAACTTTAGATATTTTATACATGGACTCATATTGTATCTAATCTCAATTGCTAGGTTTTCTAGAAAAACTGTTGGAAGTGAATTTTATTCTTCAATATATATGTCCTTTATTTTTGAGAAGTCAAATATGCTTTTGTAGTAATACAGCATATTCTTAAAGAAGAAAAGATATTTTTATGATGACTGTCTCCTGACCATAGATGCCAAAGTACATTTAGAAAAATTCTGCACAAAAATTGTTGATGAATTTATAGCATACAAAAATGCATGAACTTTTGAAACTTTAGCTTTAACCTGCCTCTTGATTATTTTATTCTACGGAAAACTGGGAACGAGAGAAGAGATTGAAGAAACAAACAATGAAGTTTTTTACAGTGAAAGTGTGATACATGCTTCTCTTTGGAGGAAGCAATATAATGCTGCACAAGGTAATGTTTTTTCCCCTTCCCAAGTGAGTATATTTCGTACAGTAAATTGAAAGTGCTATAACAAAGTCTCGTTGCACTTTTTGCCCTCATGGGAGTGAATATTTGACAAAAAGTAGAACTAAACGAATCTACGAGAGAGTCATCCATGACCAAGAGATTGCTAAACATCCAATGATCAGAAAAATGAATCAAACTGATGCTTTTTGGTTTGAGTTTCAGGTTGTCATGGTCCATAAATATTTGAATGATCAATATCTGCGATTCTATTTGCTGCACACAACTAGTGATAGCAGACAATATTCATTCCTTCCCACATTTCATGACTGCAAAGCAATGATAGATACCAGATCAAATGTTTAGATATTGGAATATTTTTCCTTTACCATGTCACAAGTTGCTTAGGTGGCTATAGGAAGTGGTGTGGTTTCTATTTGAATGTAAAATATACTTATCTTCCGGTGAGTTAAGACAAATCAGCACAAAAATTACAATAGAACTTTTTCTTTTCTCTTTCTCTGAAAAAGTAAAATAACTCTGATTTTAACCTTATACTTTCTCTTAAGTTAATATTAGATTCATTATTTCTAGTTCACGTAGAATCTCCAATCTCCTTAAAAAGTATTAGAAAGCTTTATTTTTAGTTTATCTAAATCTCTAATACACTCTCTTCTTGCTTAGACTCTCAACTCGTACATAAAACTATATATTTAATAGTTAGTCCAATAAGCTCAAAAATCTTATTAAGATAGAATATGATACTATCCTAAAAAATGAACTTCAAGCCTAAATTAACCTTATAAAACGGACTCCTAAGAAATGAAGTTTAGATACACTTGTAAACTATTAAAAAGTCTTTATCTTTAATCGATATAAAATCTCTAACATATTATTAATTTTTCTAACATCTTAAGGTATAAAAGTATCCGATTAAAGAGACAAGAAGCGTCTGTTATAGTAAGTTTCTTAGTAAGTTGTCTTAATGAGTTTCTTAGTTCAATCAGTTTACTGAAATAATAGTCCTCAAAAGTGGCTGCACTTTTCATAAATGAAATAATAGTCCTCAAAAGTGGCTGCACTTTTTATTTTATGAAAGGCATGAGACAGAAGTAGAACACAGAACGCGTGGAGGCTGTTGTTAAATATGTACAAGGAATGATACCCTTTTTTTTATCTGCATGTCTCACAATCTGCAAAACTCAGACAGGTACATGCACTCACCAAATTGATTCTAAAGACGAAAAGAACACCGATTCCCTTTCCGCTATTTCTTTTTCTTTTCAGTAAAAAATGTCCATGCCTTCAAGAATCATTGCTGAATCATAAGAAACTCCGATCTTTGAATATCATTATTGTATTTGCCGAACCTTCCATAAAATATATGATATGGTATAACTAGATTGTTTATTAATTACCCTCCATCATAAACATGCATTTCATGTTAACGATTATTAATATATTATCTGTGCTACTCAAAATAGTCTTTACATAAAATCATAGCATGTAGCATTAAAGGGAAAAGGGTTCTTTAGTTGAAAGGGTTACTTCAACCTTGAAAAGCAAACATGTGCGTGGCCCCGAATTAAGCACAGTGAAGCATGGCCAAATATATTGCTTTTGCTTTAAGATCCACAAACTCTAAGAGAACCAATTCCAGCTTGGTAATTTGTCCAGCAGGAAAGGTAACACAAAAACAATGACAAAAGTGTTCCAATTATTGATGAAATCTAGTAAGCGTTTCCACCATAATCATGGAGGAAAGACACGAACAAGCCAACAAAGGTAAGAGAGTGCAAAAGAGATAATGATGTTTGGAAAGGGAAAATAAGGTAAATATGTCATTTTAATAAAAAAAGAACAAAAGGGGAGTGCAGTCAACAAAAAGAGATTGTAAATAGTAGGATCCAACATGCATCAGCGTACCTGATGAAACCGAGGAAATTGGAAACGGGACGGCCCAGATCTCATAAAATCTGCAAGTGGGTTTTTCGTAAGCAGACGGTTCTTCCTGCACCCCCATATGTTTTTAAATTTCGAAAATACCCTTTACGATTGTACAATTAAATTATAATTGAATTATACCATCCGAAATATAACCATAAATAATCTGAAAAATATTTTGTATTATGTATTATACAATCCAAAATATATTTATACATTTCGGATTATAAAATTTAGAATATAATTTTTGTAATTTAGAATACATTTTTTTATTTAAAATTATACAATCTAGAATATATTAAATTTTATATCTTAGATTATATAATTCAGAACATAATATTTGAATTTCGAATTATAATATCTAAAATATGAAAAAGGTTAGGAGAGTGTAAAGTTTATTTAATTTTTTTCTATCAAGGATATAATAGTTATTTTGCTGAGTTTATGAAAGTGTATGGAGAAAGTATGGGGTTGCAGGAAGAAGCCGTCTCGTACGCATATCTGAAAAGGGCCGAAAGCGGTTTATTAAGGGCCCAACTTAAGCATAGTCCCTTTGCGAAGTAGAAAAAACCCTTTGCCGCCATTCATTCATTCATTCGTCGCTACCGCCGGCGAAAGCCCGAACCAGTGTTTCTATCATCTCTTTCCTCCGCAGGTGCGTTTATTCTCTGGCGCACTCCTTGCTAAAGGGTCATCGTTAAATTTTTATCTTTTTATGATTATGGTTCTTGGGTGTGGCAGATTTTGAAGCAAAAAAAATGGGGAAGAAGAGAAAGCACAGTGAGAGTAGTGAACTTGTAGCACAACCCAAAAAGGAAGATGCTGCTCCAGAGAGACCAGCGAGGACCCTTTTGGGTTGGAAGGACAAGAGTCAAGTCGCTGATGAAGTGGACGACAGTAACGTTGCTTCACCAATATTCAGGAACAAAGAGAAGGTTTTGGTCACTTGCTCTAGGCGCATCAATTACAGGTACAACCTAATACAAACCCCATAACTTGTAGTTACAGATTTTGTGTGTGTGTGTGTGTGTGTGTGTTTTTTTTTTTTTCGTTCTTTTAGATTTTGGATTACTCTATTTTTGTGTCTTGATTTGCAAAGTCTAAGAACACAGAAACCTTGTGCAGTGAGTTAGTTTTTGTATATTATTATGGTATTCATGAGCGGGGTATTTATTTT
>Ga0209489_101312_pt1 | contig 50742 bp, 16 predicted proteins | sample SiratrowhiteBW_FD_187527 | JGI IMG/M metagenome (GOLD analysis project Ga0209489, IMG submission 187527) | Root nodule microbial communities of legume samples collected from California, USA - Siratro white BW (SPAdes) (version 2) | ecosystem: Host-associated > Plants > Roots > Nodule | place...
AAAAAAAAAAAAAAAAAAACAGCAAGAAAATGGAGGAAGGAAGAAACAAGTAAGAAAAAAGGAAGAAAGACGAAACAAGAAAAGCAAATAAAAAATAATCAGAGACAATGAAACAACACGAGTATACTCTGATATGATATTGACTTTTATCTGATAAAAGAAATGCAGATCAAAAAAAGATAAACAGAGAAACGAGGAAAAAAAAACTCAATATACATTAATGATACAATGAAAGCTTTTATACATATGACTAAAAGAACAAAAACCAAACATAATAAGAGATCAAACTCAAGAATAAATCTTTTTATCATTTTTCTTAAATACTTAATAAATTAAAATATTGTTTTGATGTATATCACAAGGTAAGTGCTTAATGTATTATATTAATATTCAAATTATCATTATAAGAGAAAAAATTAACAAATAACCTTAAATCTTAAACGATATATACACTTTGAATTTGTTAAGTATTTGAGATAAAGAAAAGTATTAACTACTTAAATAAAAAAAATACTAATATATTAGAGACTCAAACTTCTCGACCTTGTTTTAACTATCACACTATCTATTTTCATTTAAAGTTGTTTAATCTTTAAATATACAATAATAAAATTTAAAATTAATAAAAACTAAATCTATAATTAATTATTTTTTAATGATTTTTTATATTAAATTCATTTAAATAGATCTTTTATATATTTTATAAGATGAACATATTTCGTCACTTGTCAAACAAAAAACACTTATCTAGACATTGGCTGTGGAGTTCAGTCTTTTGGAGATCGGTCTCAAGGAGTTCGGCTAGGAAACTCGATTATCTAGTGTTCGGCTATGGAGTTTTATCTCGGAAGGTCGGTTATGGAGCTTGGTCTCGGGAGGTCAACTATAAAAGTAGAGGATATATTATTAATCATGCTATAATCAAATTTCTTTGATATTATGGTGATATTATTGATCATGTGCAATCTATTCTTCATTTTTTAATTTGAAATTTCTTGATATTATATGTGTGGGGTTATTTTCATACAAGTAATTTGGACAGATCTAGCAGTTTGTAACACATGATACATTGTTTTGGTGAAAGAATTTGTAATATAATTGTTTTATAGTAGGGTTAAAACAACCTTAAAGTGTTTATATTAATTTTATTGTTCGCCATTAAAAAAAACAAAAAAAAATACTCATTTAACAACTCAAAATAATAATATTTATTAGTTTTACTTTTTTAACTTAAAAAATCTTAATATAAATTATTATATTATTAAAATGAGTTGTAAAGTATTATTTTTCTCTACCATAGGAAAAAAATATTTTGAGATCCTTTCTTTTGAAAAAAAAAACAACTGTATTGTAATTTTTTAATAATAAAATATTAAACACAGATATACAATTAAAACAAATTATTTTATTTAAGAAAAAATAATTGTGAAGTGGTGTACAAAATTTGATGGTTCATTGATTAGTTTAACAATCAATTTTTTCAAAACTTCTAATTTAACTTTATTTCTTTTATCAGTAAAAAGTTATAATAATATAATAATATAATAAATGCAAAGTGCAAATGGATTCCTGAACCCGTTTACATTTAATGTAGAACTTATCCCAATAAATATTCCTAACATAACCTTGCAATATCCCAATATATGGAAGAATATTATCAGTATTCAATATTGTAGTTGTGAGTGTCCAAAGGCAACAAACTTATACATTAATTTAATCTCTTTCAACTTTAAACTAAATGTTTTTAGTTAAAAAATTATCTTTTTTCATTAAACTTTCAATCAACTTTAAACTATTTACGAATTGTGACTCATTCATACACACATAATATATATATATATATATATATATATATATATATATATATATATATATATATATATTTATTGATAAAAAGTTTGAATCAGAGGAAGTCTGGTTTGGTAAGGTAGAGAAACACCCAACTTTATTGAGTATTTGTAATACAATTTAGGCAAATTTTTCAAATTGGTGTATATTTTTATTTATTTATTTTTAGATGGGTAAATGGTGTCTGCCAGACATATATCAATGTGAAAAATAAATGAAATCATGAAAAGATAATACTAGAGAAAATTGTGCAGTCAAGATTTAAATTAATGAGTTAATTAAAATAGTCAGAATACTGCACCATTTTAGGGTGGTTAATATTCTTCATCCATCCATTCCTCTTCTTTTATTTTTGGCACGTGTGTTGTATTACTACTGTGTAATTAAAATAAATATAAAGTTACAAAGTTGTTTTATTTATTTTATAATGTCAAGTTACAAAGTTGTTTTATTTATTTTATAATGTCAGTATGAGACTTATATATTGAATTAAATTAAGAGTAAGTTTAATATTAAAAAGAAAAATAAAATAAAATTAAAATTTAATAATAAAATATATTTAGCAAAATTAAGTATAAGTTGGATATTTGAATTTAGTTACTAATATAGAAATAATTTAAAATAAAATTGAAATTTAGCAATAAATTTAGAAAGAAAAATTTGAAAATATTATAAAATTTTTTAAATAAATTTATTGTTAGTTTTTAAATTATATCTAGGTAATTTTTCTTCACAATATGTAACAATTCTTCTATTCAAATTAACTTCACGATTATTTAATTACTTAATCAGAATTAATTTCAGCCATTACATATTTATCAATAAATAAAATGACTTTGTAACTGTTCATGTATTTTAGTAGCACAGTAGCAACACATCACATGAAAAAAAAAGGGATAGGTGTAGAATATTAATCATCCTAAAATGGTAGAGTATTTTCATGATTTTAATTAACTCATTAATTGAAATCTTAATTACACAATTTTATCTAGTAAACTAGAATTGTGTTCTCTTTTCATAATTTCATTTAATATTAAATTAAACAGTGTAATAAGAACATTATTTCTTCACAATGATATGATCTCTTTTATATACCCATATCCAAAAATAAATAAAAAAATATACAATTTTAAGAATTTCGGAAAAAAATTTCACCACTTTAAAAAATTTGCCCAACAATTTACATACTTAAATCCTATAATTAACTTTTTTCTGTCATATTTTCCTAACTCACTGTACTAATTCTTATTATAAATACCACAAATTTAATCCTATTTAATTAGTTTGAGGGAACTATTACTCTGTGATTCATCTGTTTTCTACTTTCCTGGTTGGTCCCCTCCCCAAACAATTCATGATTTTGGTGTTCTGTCTATCATGGAAAGGCAGTGCAATAATGATAGTAATATTTTGTTGAAAGCATAAAGTGTTTATAGAGACACTTTCATCAACTCTTGGCTTCTCAGAAACTAAGAAAGAAAGCCACACATCAAACCAATATAGTAGTTTTTAGTCATCTCAACATGATCAAGCTTCAAGCTCACAACGTCACGTTCATGAACTCTTCTCGTCTCTACAACACAATGTCATAATAATTTCTTGCATATCCTCTGATGAATGAAAGTAAGCAGCATATTTAAGGAGTGTTGAATGAATGAATGAATACTGGTAATAGTGTTACTACACACAGCATATGCTAATCTGCTACGTATGGTTTCAGTGTGGACATTCTTGCCACGTGTCCAACTCATAGAGTTTTAATGTAGGTTGCTTATGTTGTTTTGCTTGAACTGCATTACTTACTCTTTTGTTCCATTCTTTCTGTCTTTTATTGCATATACATTGGTTGGTTGGACTCATGAAGTCATCAACAGTATAACCTAACCTACTCTTGGAATAATAAACTCATTTCATTTTTCCTGGTCTTAAACATACTTTCTTAACAACCCAAGCAGTTGCATATTTTAGATTATTTAGACTTGCACTGAAATCAAAATCTTTGTTATTTATTTTTTTTAAAGTAAGTGTAAGTGTTGAGGTCATATAGTACATTTATGTTACACTTCAAACTACAATTGTAAACTACCATGATTGTGCAATAGTAATATTTAGAACCTGGTTTAAAACCACGACTCTATTTCATTGGAGTTTTCATGTTAATTCACACTAATACTGTTTTTTTTTTCAGGCATACATTTCAATTTAGATTTATATACCGTACTATATAAATGAAATTTGTTGTTTTTAAATAAGTATGTTATGTGTAATTATACTTTTGAAGCTTTTAAAAAGTAATTAAATTTTTATTAAATTTTTTTAATACTTCTATTTATTTTTTAAAAGTTATATATGTTTTTTTTATTTGAAAAAGTATTTTTCTTCAAAATATTTTATCTAATGAGTATTAACCAAATTTAAGTATTTTAAAAGTTTAAAATATTTTATTTCTCAATTTAAACTACTTTTACATTGATTTTTTTACATTATGTAACATATTAATTAATTTAATTTTATCTAAATAAAACTTAAAAAGTAACCTAACATATACCAAAAATAGTATAGTAATTAAAACATATATATTCAATACCCTTTAAAAAAATTAAAGACAACAAGAACAATAAACAAATAGTTATAAACTATAAGTTATTTATAATATACAAACTAGGAATTTATAAAATAAGTTATTTTAAAGTATTTTTAAAATAACATTTTTCTATGTTACTCAGACTAGTTTATAACACTTGTCAGTCTAACCAAATAAACTGAGATTCTTAAGAAATCTGATTCAGGAAATGGAAATAATGAATGAATGGTTTATCTGATACAGTGTTGGGTGGGAGCGTCCTCCAATGCACACTCAGATATTAGCACTTTTGAGTGTGAAAGCGAACTGCTAGTTTGGCTAAATTGGTGCAGTTAAAGATGGTGCTTCTCATCTTTCTACCTCCAACGTTTTACCCGACAAACCATGGTGGAGGTCCCTTATCCTCCAAAAAAACCAAACACAACCTCCCATTTTCCCTACCACTTTTTGCTTTGGTCAATCCTACCTCAAAAGAATCCAAATCCCAAACCCTTTTATAAATTTACTCTCTTTCTCTTTCTTTTTCTTCCTCACGTGTACTAAGGATCACCATGTCTTGTGTGAGAAAAATAGCCTCTTACCATATCTCTTTTTCACAACACACTTGCGTAATTAAACACCGTATTTTGATTTTGGATGCTTTTTCTTAGCAGATCATCTAAGGATGCCACCAAAGGAATCAAGCTCAGCACCTCCAATTTTATATTCAGCAATTGATGTCGAGCTTGTAGCTACTTGATATTGACTTAGATTAATTTGGTGATATGGGAACAAGTACGACAAAAAGAAAAAAAAATCTAGGTGTTACTTGGTACATGAGTATCTGATCACACAGTTTTCACATTGAGCAAGTAAATTTGCGGCTGAGCCATCTTAATTATTCACTATGCAGTCAACTATTCATCTCATTGGTGCACAAAAATTTCCTCCAACAATTATGTCACCCACAATGAAATTGATAACCTTTTTAGTGTCTCTTTTTTTTCTTTTCTGTCCAGAAATTTCTATAAGGATAAATGACAGATTTATATATGCTCAGTTTTCGTTGTTCCTCACACGAGGGGTCAATTAATAATCATAATAGTAAAAAGTAACAAGGATTGTGAAAAACCTTTACATATGAGGATGGTAATACCTTTTGCTTAATAATTATAAATGATTCTGAATACTCTTTTCTGGTTCTTGAATACATTTTCTGAATGTGAAGGACACCACAAGTAAACTCAAACCACAATTGTTGTTATATTTAATATGTATATATAGGTGTGTGTTATCAAACTACTGTTAAAAATACTGAAGTTCTTTAAGATTACCTCTTAGTATGAAGCTGAATTTTGTCCATTGAAAAGATATAAAAACTTCAACATGATTCAACACCTGTTTCTGCAGCTATCAGAAAAGATTATATGCTTCATCACTTGAGGAACCATAATCTTATTAATTAACCACAAAGCAAACTCGTGCACACCTATCACACCCCGCAAGTGCTCGGTAGCAAACCGCTCCCTAATTCCCTCAGTAATTGTCGAGAAATTTTTGTTACTGAGCACAAGGGCTTTCAGTAGTAACATCTGCTACACTTAGTTCTACTACTACTCTTTAATAAATAAACCTATTTATACAGAAATTGTCTAACTTATTTCAAGTGAAAACGAACTTAAACCATCTTCTCTTGTATACCTTAAGATGGTTGGTTACATGTATTAATTGCACCAATCATGAGATTGTTTAGTTCCATTTTTACTTGAGTTAATTTAGGCAAAACCTATATATATACATATATAGCATGTTACATATCACGTATGAGCAACTTCAACTTCATCTTCATCAGATCCAGTAACGCATTCCTTCTCATCCTCAACGAAGCCTTCATGAGAAGGATGTGGGGAGTGGCCTTTTCCAAAGGATCTGATATGATCTTTGAGGGACCTTTTGTGCTTAAAATCTGAACCACAAGTGCAATACCACAACTTTCCGCAGTTCTTTTCGTGAGTCCTCCAATCCCCTTTAACTGCAAAGGATTTTGAGCACTTTCGGCACATGAATGGTTTTGCACCATGCTTTCTTTTGTAGTGCGTTTGGAGAGTTCTGAAGTCCTTCAAGGGCTTAGCTCTTGGATGATTGATGTTGTTCTTGCAACCCTGAGCACAACAGTAACATGGTAGCCTTAACATTGCTGCTGGTTGTGTTCCTTTAAGTGAGTCCGGTCCTTTCCTAAATTCGGATCCGTGTCCCCACATATGCATCTGCAAATTGTCAAGGTTTTTGTTAAACTGATCATAATCAAAATAAATTCAGTAATGACTATTAGATAGTTCCATATTATGTATAACGGTATGATTAATATCTTAATACACATGTAAGAGGCTTTTTCAAATCTTAAGAGAGAATTGATTATATATTAACTGCATGACAGGAGTTGTGTCTGTTTTAACTAACGAAATAATGAAAAAAATTTGATTAGCATTTTTTGATGAAAATTTTCATTTAATAATGTGAAAGATATTTTACACTAATAACATTATAACTCCAATTTAATATTTATGGGTGAAAAGAAGAGAGGAAAAAAGAAAGATAAAAATAACAGACGATGAGACTAGAAAAAAAAGCATTCAAAAAATGAATGAAAGTAGAATTGGAATAGGAAGTAAATATATAATGAATGTTTTCTAAACCGGTATTGTTTTTTTGTTTCGCACTTGTTTGGTTTAAAGTGTGTTGTATACTTAAATAGGCATAACTTATGTACTTACATATGTTCATCTATCATTAATAAATTCTTTTGCTTATAGAAAATTCCAAACAAATTTTATTAAAAGAGGACAAGACTACTTTAACCGGCCCTTATACATGAGTTTGTTTAATCTATTTATTTGCTTTTTTATCAGTAATAATAAATGAAATAAATAATAAGCATAAAGAGGGATGTTTAAATCCTTTACATAAAAGTGTTTGAGAGATCATACAAAAAGACAGGATTCCAAGAAACCTTTTCAAAACACCTATCACTTCCCTATGACATAATAAAATCTCTTAGCATATTCATTTGTAATTGATCCCAAAAACTTGCTTCAAATTAGGCTCGTCAAATTAATCCTTATTTAAGCATGCTTATCCAAATCAACTTTCATCGTTTTCTTTATATTGTTTTTCTGCTTCTATGAGTAATTAAAAGCTAGCATGTACATAAAAAAACTAAAAATAAAAAAGGAAATATACTTTCTAATCACAAATTATGCTTTGTAATTTGAAAGAGAAAAGAATGGAGAACAAATGATTTCCATCCACTAATATAACCTACCTATGTTGGCCTTTATATGGACAAGCAGTGGCCATTGTCATTAATTAGTTATTAACTCATTTTTCAATTAAAGGAAAAAGATAACTGATTTTTAGTAATCTAATTAATAACGATACATAATGCCTCTTTAAGATTGGAAGATTGTTGCCTTCTCTTCCCTATATAAATATTTTTTTAAAGACATAGTTCTTGTTCAAAAGAATTTGCTATGGTAGATCTTGTGCTACACTGCATGCATGCCTCAAACACCAACGATTAGTTCCTATGCTGATGAGGTTTTCAACCCAAAAGGACAAACAAGCACATAAGGAAAGAAAAAAGAAGAAAAGCATGAAGTTATATATATATGGAAGTTCAACTTCCCTTTAAAATCCTATGGTTTAAAAGGAGCCTTTTGCTAAAAGTTGAAGATGGTGGTGATGGCGGGGCAATAGGCCATAACTCAAATTTGCTAAAGTAAAACAAAGAAAAAAGCAAAAGAAAAAGACAGTCATTAAGAGTCATGTTTATGTAAAGTTCATCTAAATGATTGTTTTCGTCTTGATGATTATTCGTCTTCATCATCATCATGTAAAACACATAGTTCAGGTAGGTTTGGATAGGGAATTCAAATTCTGAGTAGAGGAAACTAGTGCAAATTCCCTTTAATTTGGGCACTGATATTTGTCCTCAGGATATAGTTTATAGAGGATACTATCAAATTGAAATTGAAATGAAGTGACAAACATACATATTCACATACTAATTACGATATCATAGAATTTAGTTGCGTGAATTATGTGATATAGAACTGCTTAACAACGAAATTATTTTGTTTTGAAACCTATTCGTTTCCCCAGAATGTCTATTGCTGTGAGTATTGTGAAGAAAACTGATATATACACAACTTTCAATTTTTTAGTATTATTGTGAATCTCAAACGGTACAACGTTCCAAAGGAGCTATTCTTTCAGATACAATACAAAAACAAAAGATTCCATTTCCCAACTTACTGTGTTGAACTGGTGTTAGATTCCATTTTGTTATTATGGTAATTGTATAGAGACAAAATTGAAGTGTAAACTATGTGATAGGTTATGTGTTTTATATGAAAATCATGCACGATTTTCTTTTCAAGCAGTAATGAGATGCTTAATTGTAAGTTCCCACACAGTATTATTTTGAAAGCTACATCCTTGCACAATTCGTAGTTTTAATTAGGTGTTTCTTTGAAAACAAGTTAATTTATGTGGAAATAATGGAAAATATTTGTGTGTTGCTTACACCAGAAGATGAAAACCAACTAACCTGCATATTGTTGTATCTATTGAAGGTTTTGCTGCATATGGAGCAAGCAAACTGCATCGGTCCAACAAGGATCTGTGCAGGAGTTGGAATCCAAAATCTTCTCTCCTGGTTAAAAGAACAACCCTGGACGCTTTTCTTCAAGGGCTCTTCTTGCTTTACATGGAAAACCTTCTTCTCACTGGCATCAGGATCATCAGGGTCAGGGTCTCCTGTGTGAGGCAATCCAATGTGCAAAGCCACAGTCACATGTTCCACCTTTTCTTTCACTTCTAGACCATCCCTTTTCACTCCATGGTCTTCCTTGAAGGGCAAAAACTGGATCGTTTCTTGGGAAAGATGATCATGCTGAGCCAAGGAAGAAGGTGGTGGTGATATTGAACTTGTTAGAGAAGAAGATGGTTTGAGCCACTCAATAAAAGTTGGGGTCTGAAGATACAGATTCTTGTTTTCTACATTGCACTCCCTAAAACTCATGTTCCTAAAAGTCCAAGGATTTGTGAAATTCTCTACTCAGAAAAAGGCCTATATCCAGACTTTATGAAAGAAAGCCTGCACTTATTGATCAATGAAATCAAGCTTTCTTTTCTTTTTTGCCTTTGAGTGTTTTTTTTTCTTCCTTTATTTTTTTTACCCTTACTTTTTCTCTTTCTCCTCTGTTGGCCTTTGTTTGTTTCTTTTTGGTGAGAGAAAAAGGGAGACTAATTGGTGGGGATAGAAAATGACATGCAAAACAGGAATAGCCAATTTAGTAGAAAAGAATCCTGGAACAGTATGAACTCTGAGCTGAACTACTACTTAGTAATTAGTACAATGTGAAGCGAATTTGTTGATCCTTTTGTATTCTCTTTCTAACATATAATGGTATTTGACCCACATGCCTGCATTTTCTCACACATTTACCTTAAACAAATGATTTCAAATAAGAGGATGAAAACAGATATAGACACATTAGGTCAATACCTAAACTCCGAAAAAGTATTAGAGATGACGAACAACGTTACGAGGACCTGACAGTATGTTATGTAGTGTTTTATAATATATGTGCCATGTAAACCAACAACAGCAACAATAGTATGTGCCATGTTGGTTGAGTTCATGCATCAAAAAATAAAACGGAATATAATTCAGGCTTAATTGTTGGCATTGATCATGATTGCTGCAATCATGCTAAATAACTAGCAGGACGATATATTTAATCCAAAATTATTTCTTAAATAGTACTTATTAAATAAGAAATTACTTAAATCTAGGTTATTGCTTGAGTATAGGTCTGATCAGTATCAGATCGATTAAAGAGATGTGGGCTAGAGTACTTGTGCATGATATTTGTGTTCTGGATCATCAAATATAGACATGAGTCCCTTTCCTTCATATAGGATTATTTTCCTATAATTCTGGATATATATTATAACATATTATTGTTAATTTAAATTCTCTTTAAAATCATTAACTAAAAGGAATTAGATAAGGGTTAGCATATGGTCCTTCCAAGAGGATAAATAAACACAACTCTCAAACTTTTAAGAGTCTAACACAAAAAGTTAAATATATTAATCCAACACCAACTTAATCCTCTCTGGAAAGTACAATTATAATTATTACTTTAATTTTATTTATATTTAATTATGGAAAAGAAAGAGTGGAATAAACGTGAGACCATGGCACTGCTGTTCTGCAAATTAAGCAGTATATAGTACTGAGGATTTTGGAGCTTAAGAACTGATCAGTGATGAAGTCTGAAGAGCTTGATAGTTCTCACCGACAAATTACCGTCATCACTTCTTTCTTTGACCACAAATGCTTTCACAGGCTCCTAGCAGTTACTATCATTCTTCGAATTTCACTTATTTACTATGGATGCAAATGCTGTCTTTACATGAATATATGATAACATCAATGACCACGCATCTCCTCTAATTTTTTATTTTATTTTTTTAATTTTCTTTCCTTAGAAAATGTAACTTTCTCTGAAGAAAGTTTCTGATCTGAACCTTGGTAACTTTCCCCAGTTGAAATCAGAAAATTACTCGAAGACATATAACCCTAAAACAGTTCATTCTTGTAAGAAATTAAACACACTTGGTTACCAAGAATTGCAAGACCTAGAATTTATATTTCACAATATTGAGATGTATGTGATCATTCTAAGTCATTTTATTATTCTGCCAAGATTGATCACCAACTTTAACAGAAATTAACACCCTTTGTTCAGTTCTTGTTCGAACCTTGAACATGTCCAAATCTGACGCGAAGTACATTCACGTACCAATAGGTTACACCAATTTAAGAAAGTTTATATATGTATACATCATCGTACCTAGGTGGTAAATTCAATGAATGATTCACTGAATAATCCTTCAAATTGGGTATGATCAATCAGAAAGATTAAGTTGCATCAATCAAAATCTGGCTGGTTTGTCTTCTTTATATGTAGGTTTGTATTCTTGTCCCACGAGAGATGATATCGATATGCCTAAAAGTGTCCTTTGCACAAGATCAATCGTTTGAAGATGTTTTGGTTAATTGACAATGTAACTGCTAGTCACTAATTAGCGGCAACAAATGAATTGGTGGTCTTGTCTAATTGTCCTACGTACACTCAAATGTTGAAAGAAATCCTGAGTTGCTATGTTAATGTGAGGATTTTGACAACTGAAAGGTAGGGTTTGATTTGTACACATATATACTACTGCTAGCCACGGTAGTAGGTTACCTTGAGACCCCTTTTCTTTTTGGCTACATGTCACACTCATACCTTCCCCTCACATCACCTTTGGGGTAATTTAAAAGTTACTTAAGCATTTTTAAAGTAAAGTGGTATTTGTTATTCAAAACCTTTCGCATAATGTACATGTAGAGAAACAAATCAAATCTTGTGTAGGTGAACTGAGAATGTAAAAGAATTTTTGAAGAGGAGAACAAATTAAGGTGTTATTAGGTTTATTTGCAACTTATATAAAGTATTATGATATTTAGAACATAAGTTTTACTTTCTAATGTAGATTCCATATTTTTATGAGATTTTTAGTAGGCCTTTATCAATCTTGTCAAAATTCTTGAGTCTTTACTAAATTTTCATCCCCTTTGGTGTCGATTACTAGGCTATTCTTTCTTCTTTTATAACTTCTTTCTATTTCCATTATAGATGTGATGCCAAACATTGATATAGTTCTTGATAATCTTTTCTTCCAAATTTACATATATTCTACAATTGAACTAGTAGACAAATACCCATTTTGAATATTAGTAGTTTAATAAGATCATAATTTTGAATCTATTATTCAAACTTAAAAACATAAATGACGAGATGTTAATGCATGAATGATCACTATAGTTTTCTTTATACAAATGTTAATATTTGTTTTGTTATCTTTAATGTTGAAACAATTTTGAATGCTTGCTGAAAATTTATAACATACTTTCAAGTTTCATAAATTTTCATAACTTTCTTTTAACTTTTTAAATAATTTTGATACCAATTCGTTAAATTTAAACTACATAATCTTTAATGTAAAGTTTATTTTCTAAAAAAAAAAAACAAAAACATGCATTCTTATCGTAGTTTTTAAAATTTATGACTTCTTATTTTAGAATAATCTTTTAAAATATCAATCCAATATATTCAATTTAATAATTAATTATAAGTTAATTTTTCTAATCATCTGTGCTATTACTTAAATTTTAAGATTTTAAATAAAAATAATTACCGAGTACATCAATAAATTAGTACGTGACTATTCCAACCGTGACTGACGGTCTTGTATTTGAGAACTGGATATACAATTGCGTTAAGTATTTGGAGAAAATGTTTTGCTATCTATATATATAATGATATTGTTCAATTTGAATAAGATCGTGGTAATTATGGTTTATAACAAAAAAAAAAAAAAAAATTAATATAAAAAAAAAAAAAAAAAAAAAAAAAAAAAAAGAGACATAGGTACTAAATGTTCACAAAGATTTGAAAAATTTACTTTATTCCGACTTTTTAAAGAATAGAAAAAAGCAAAATAAACTGAACAACTATTAACTGTGTTGTTCCAGAGCACAAGTGTATGGAGTGGAGGAGAAACCCCGGCACATAATGATATATTAAATCTTTTGTCTTATTGTATTTTAAATAAAGATGTGCAATAATTAGAAAAAGATTCCATATAACTATTGTAATGTAATATCTTCAATTTTAAAAAATTAATTAATAATGCTAAAAGACTTTTAATTACTAATTATAAATTAAAGATCGTTACGTGTGCCTACCTTTATATCATTATTGGATAAGGAAGATAAGCAAGTTATATATGGCATCCAATTTTGTTTCATCTCCAAAAATTACCAAAGTTAATATATTTTATCGCTTTTAAAATTTGCTCATTTTTCTATATACTCTTGCACATATAAGTGTCACAAAATTACTTAATTATAGGAAGAGAATTGATTGATGAGAGACAACTAACGCATGTATGCATGAACCGCACATAGTGTCACTTCGATTTCATTTACCTATCTCTTCTACCAAAGCAAAATCAATTTCAATAATATGTCATGAAAAAAAAAAAAAAAGAGGTTTTTCATATTTCTTAAAAGAATGATCTAATGTTATTGACACAATACTATCATTATTATAAAAAAAAGTTTAATATTATTATTAATAATATTATCATTTTATTAATTTATTTATATTTTTATTAATTTTGTTTATCTTTGTCTTCTTCATTCACCATTATAGTAATAAATTAGAAAAAGTTGTGCGTAATTGAAGGACCGGGTCTTGGTGGATCTTATGGATGGGGAAGGAATAGAAAAATAAATGTGTGTATAGTATGTACCAATATATTATAATAACTTTCATTATAATTCAACATAAATATGTTATAACTTCTTCCTTTCATGATTAACTTCATGATCTATTTTCAACATATCCCATCAAATCCACAAAGAATGGGATTAAACAAATTCATGGAATTAAAATTAGCTTGGTTTGGCTTGACTAATTAAACCTACCCTCATGATTCCAATAAACTCATTTCAGTCCTTCTTTTATATGCGATGCTGTGAATATAAAAATTCAAACTAATAATATTACCTCTATTCTCATTTAAAAAAAAAAAAAAAAAAAAAAAAAAAAAAAAAAAAAAAAAAAAAAAAAAAAAAAAAAAAAAAAAAAAAAAAAAAAAAACAAACTACAGAGTGTTGGAAGTTCGTGGAAATTAACGTCAAGGTGGTAGGTAAGGCTAAAATTAATCAACGTTAGCTTTTTCTAACAAGAATTCTAGAATACTAATTAATTAATTATTTTTATTTAAAATCATGGTGGAGTGCATTGACCGTATTAATTACGTGCTTATTTCAAGTTAAGTTTGAAATAATGATTGTCTAATTTTTTTTTTCAAAATATCAGAAATTTTTTTATTATAAATTAACTAAACATCTATATTTTTAATTAATTATTGAGATAATCATATTCTAAAATTACAACACAGAGAATCAATGTAGTAGATACCCATTTGACCTTGACCTCCTCTTTTCATGGTAACATTAATAGTTTTGAGACAACAAAAATTTCAATGGAGAAGACCCAAAACTTTGGAATTTTTCTTGGAACTCCATTGAAAATGGTGTCCACATTCTATCTATATTTCTAAAGGCCCCAGAATTACAAATTCATCGTGATCTTTACAAGTTAGTAAAAGTCCATCAAACAAAAACATTCTCAAATAAGGTTGTTAGTATGGTTAATTTCATTTTCGTAGTTGTTGTCTATTTTTGACCAACTTGCTCTGACATTCTTACTGTTCTATAGACATCGTTATCTACATGAAATTAGATTAGAGTTATGGTAGATGGGAGTGAGGATTTATTCTGTGAGTTAATTCCTAATTTAAAGTTTATTTAAAATTTGCAAATTTACCGTGTTAAATATCCAAACCAAACATTTTGATGACAAAGATTTTTAAATCCTAACAAAAAAAAATTGCTCCTCAAAATCATTTATCCAAACACATAAAATGTATGCATTTTAAAGTGAAGTATTGATTAAATGTTTAGTGTGACTCTTATAAAGTTCCTTTCTTTATTCTTGGAACACAATTCACAGTTTGGGTGGGCTAGAGTGGTCATTGGATAGTAGAATCAAGTGCCACCAAAATGGGCTGGACAAACACTATGCTAAAAATGGGCTTTACTAGTATAAAAATGGGAAATTGCTTCCTGCACCCGCTCATTTACTTCATGCACCGTATTATATTTAACCCCTTTTATATTAACCAAAAGAGACACTTTTGCTTTTTTTTCTCTCGATGATGGGTGCATGAAGCAACTGCTTATAAATACTCTATGATGTGATTTTTTTGGTAGATACGATATGTATGTTATTCCGTCTTTGATACAACCACATGCTTAAATTTGAATTCAAATAATCATCAATTTTACAAAAATGAAAAACTTGTATGAATAGTCATTAAATTAAAGGGGCTACCTGAACATAAATATAAGATAAATGATATTCTATTTAATTTCTTATATAACAAATTTAAAAATATTTTTTTTACAATTTGATATTACGTAGATTTAAATGATGTAACATATTATTTAATAGCAATTCTCTCTAAAAAATCTAAAGGTATATATCAGATTAAGTCATAGGTTTAGAACACTATTATAGCAGTTAAGAATATCATAAATTCTAAAATACCATTACCTGTAATAGAGATGTAATTATCATTTTATTTGAAATTTACATATTCATTATCTGTTAAAGTTAATGGAATATTTTTATTATAGGTACTGTACAATTATTATAAATATTGATTGCTATTATTATATAAATTAAGATCCACATTAAATATTTCATATTAAATATTTCAAGAAGTAGTATATACTCAAATTCTGATAATTATAAGATAGAATTATTGTGTCAGGATAACCTTTTTATTAATGAAGATTAGAGTATCTTTTAAATGTTTTACTTTCCTTAATTCTTTTTCTGATAAAAAAAATTCTTAATTGAAAAGATACACTTAATAAACCAAGTGAGAAGAACTAGCTATTCAATTCCTCTCTAATGCATCCCCTGATCCTAAGTGCAGATACTCTTACCTAAATTATTAGTCTGAATCATCCACAGGACATATATATAATAGAAATCTTTCTCCAATATCAAGACATATCCAAAACCTACCTCTCATTTTACCTACCACTCACCTATGCCGATAAACGATACATTGTAAGAAACTAAGACATGCACATATTTATCTCATTATATAATTATATTACATAAATAAACAATAACACTCATTGCATTTGACCTAATAACTTTTGGGGGTTGAATATTTTTTTTTATTTCAGTTATTATGATGTTTTTTTTTTATTTTCTCCTATCGCTTTGAATATTTCTAATTTTTTTATTCTAAATGAATTAATATAATCTCTTCCATTTTTCATCAAATTCGTGATGATGATGTTATTATAATTTCACCTAACATTTGTTATTCACTGGGTATATTACTTTTTTCCAACAAATTAATTTTTATTGATAATGTGTCTTTCGTTATTCATATCACGTGTCAGTATCGTGACATTATTAATATCAAATATATTGACTTATTTTAAAAATAAAATAAATTAAAAACATTCAAAATAATAGAACATAAAGAAAAAAAAGAGAAAGATAATCATAATATTGAAATAAAAAAGCTTATAGATAGGTTTTGTACCCAAATTCCAATAAAAATAACAATAGTTAAAATCAGCATGTCTCCATTAGCCACAATATCATTAAACTAAACATATATGCATATATTGTATTTGGTAGAATACTTTCTACTTCTGAAACACTTTCTTCTATTTTTTTTTTCCAACAGCAATGAATACTTTCTTCTAATGTATGTATGTTTCCTTAGGATGTTCACCAATGGAATTTTCAACCTTCTTATATTGATTATGCTCTTAATAGTAATTAGTTACTTCCTTGTTCATAAGGAGAATGTTTGATTACTTTAGGCTTATGCTGATACCAAGGAAGGATAGATCTGGTATGCATATATAAAGAACAATAAACCCTTAGCCTATTAAATGGTGTGCCCTACATATGTGACACCATAATAGTCAATTAAGAACTAGATTAGTTTTGGAAAAATTATATCTAGAAATAAAAAAAAAAATTGAAAGAGTCAAAAGAAAATTCATAGAGCTGGTAACAGATTTATTCATATTTTCTTTAATTTCTTTCATTTCAATTTTGTCTGTCCTGTTTATCTGACACTATACTGAAACAAGGATTCGTTATGGTAACGTGGATAGTTTGGAAAACGAACAACGCATCAACTTTTCAGAACTAATTTATGGGTTCTAAAAGAAATGACACAGAAGACAGAAGCAGGAGGCGAGTGAGTAATTTGTGCAGAAGAAGAGAGTGGTTCAAGAGCCCCTAGATTTGATAGAAGCAAAGCAGGAATATCATAATAGTAAAAATAACAATAACTAATAAAACATCATCATAGGTGGTTCATAGTATCTTTGAGCATCATTGTCTGGTCCTATTCAATTGTGCCCACAGTATATACATTTATTGATTATAACTACTATAAAGTTGCTGACACAGCAATGTTCAATGTTCAGTATACCCCAAAGACTCAATTATTCATGGCTGTCACTGATAAGCCATGAAATAATGTAAAGGCTGAGCTAAGATTCCTTCAACTAAGCACATTATTTATTTACTTTGTTAAAAATTATTTGTCTCTCTTAATTTTTGTAGTTTTGGTTCCTTTAAAATTTAAATATATTTAATTTTGGTATTTCAAATATTTTTAAATGAACTTTATCTTGATGGAAGTCTTTTATGTGTTAATAATGGTCTTAATTTTAATTAATATGATATTTATTGAATGACAGTAATTGTTTAGTTTTTATGGGATATTTAAATTTTTCCTAAATTATAATTTAATTAAATGATATTATATAATTTAAATTAATTATTAATATTTGAAAGAAGATTTTAATAATTCTTACTTCAAAAGAATAATTAATTTTAACATTCATGTGACTGTGAGGAAGTAAAAAAATGTTAAAAAACATAAGATGATATCAATGAGAGGAGGCAAAAGTACGAAAAAAATCTATATTAAAAAAAATAAAATGAAAAGAAATTTCAAGAAAATTAGTAAAGGATGAAATAAAGAGAAAAAAAATTAGAGGTTCATGTATTAAATAATTTGTCTAAATAAATTAAAAGTACTAAAATAACTTATATTAAACAATATCAACTTTTGAGCTAGGCAAACTAATTTGTAAATTACTAGAGTAGTTTGCAAAATACAATTCTAAAATAGTTATTAAAAAATTAACATATGTATTATATTAGATAAAGTGTTAAAAATTTAACATATTTATTGTATTAGATATAGCGATTGTTGAGTGTTTAAAATCATAACAGTGTGCACTTTAACATTTTACATTTCTTTTTTAATTTCTGGAAATATGAACAAAACAGAACTACATACAATGGTTTATTATACCACATGACAAGCATGGTATATGATTGAGATAATGTTTAAATTGTGATGAGTTTATATTAATTAGCGGCAATATCTTGATTTGATTTTATTATTTAGCTAGTTTATGGGCACGTACAATTTTTTAATATCACACTGTAAAAATATTCATATTTTTAATATATTTAATTATTAAATTATATAAATTACTGTAATGATACTAATATTTTTTTTTTCTTTCAATAGGCAGCCTATACATTGAGTTACATATTTATCATTAGATTGATTTACAGAGTATGAGAGAATTATTTGTTGAGTTAGAGTAAAATTCTTATTTAATTGTCAACAAACTTTTTAGAAAGTCCACGAAGAATTTTGAAGTTAACTATTTTTTTCATTAGAGACAAAATAAACACGGTTTTAAGATTAGAGATCAAAACCATGGTTTAATCCTATCTTTTTTTCTTCAAAGGTTTAACTCGTGGATAATAAAACAAGACACATTTTCAGCCCTATGATATGTAAATAGTTGAAGGGTTCTTTTTGCTTGATTCCGATGCAACTAACCAGAACAGCTTTCTGCAGGTCATAGACCTCTTTTAACGGAAATGTCCTTGGAAGTTCAATACATTGAGATCATTCAAAGCCAGCGGTTGAATCAAAGTACATCTCAATAACAGAAACATAATTTGGTATTCATTCTTTAAGCAGAGGTTTGCATGCAGTGTTTACCAAGGACAATGTTAACAGTGTTTAGTTTCAACAAAAAATCTTAATAGTGTTTATTCCATAGACTTGTATTATGTATTCAACTTGTATACTTTTTTATGGAAAAGGTTATTAAGTACAATTTCTCAAATAGAATGAAAGCTTTCTTCTAAAAGAAATATGCTATTTTCCTATTCACACCATAGAAGTCTAGAAGTAATTTCTCAGTTCTAACAAGAAAAGGATATGTTGTGTTTCCTTTCTGGTTTTACTTTGTATACCGTATTTGTTGAATACAGTTTCCATTCCAATAATTTGGCGAAAGTAAAGTGGAAAATAAAGTGTTACTTGTTATAGGTAAACATTGTTTAGATTTGTGGCTAGGTTTATAGGGAGTCAGAAATTCGAAATGGCGTCTGCTATGCACCCCTAAGTTTCTTTTACCTATCGGTTAATATTGCACTGCACAAAAGGGTCGTGAACTTCAGAATCTTCTCCCTCAAAGAGTGGGATTTATGAATTATGGAGTTGCACTTTCGAGAAAGAGAAAAAGTCAATATATCACGCCATTCCTTGAAGTCTTCGAAGTTAGAGTAACAACAATAACCTTTCATTTTTTGGTGTCGTTTGATTTCGTTCGGTCCCAGAATCAGAGAAAAAAAGGTGTTGACATATTAGTACACGTAAGGTACCATAATGCATATATAATACATTAACAACTTTCATATATATATAAAGCCCTTGGTTATACTATGGATTCAAATCAAATTTATAATATAAATAGAAGAGTAAAAGAAAAGATTGAAAAAGCAAATACCACTGCTCAGCTGAATCCATAGAAATATTGGATAAAGTAGAACATTACAAGATTCTTTTTCATATTATAAACCTCCCCACTTCTTCAGAGTAGATATTTCGTTAACATCTTTCTACTGCACTGTAGTAGTGACCTATTTATTGCTTACCAACTTTTATTGCAGTAGGAATCAAATGCAATTAACATATTTTAACAACTTAAAAAAGTTATGATGTGCCTCTTTGAAGCAGGTTGTATTAATTTTTTTATTAAGTTTAAAAAGTTAAGAAAAGATTATTTCTTAGTCAACTAAAACATGCACTTGAACTAGATAATATGATACTAACTTCCATGGTTACTCGGACATAATAATTTACTAGAAAGTGAAATAGAAACTGAAAAAGTTACAAACTGAAACCACCAAACTAAAAACAAGAATGTTAGAAGGATACGAGTTTCAGCATGCAAGTTCGGATTTAACTAGACAAGGTGCCCCCACACCCTTAGAAACCTAGACTTATTTGGTCGACAGAGCTATATAGGCTTTACTAGTGATAAGCACATTGTGACACTTTTCTGGGTTGGTTCATTGTTCAACGTCTTCTGGCAGCCGTTTCCCTTTGAGCATTGAAAAACACAGCAGCCACAGGAAGCCCCAGGTCATTCTCCTCTGCAAAGCTCCTCGTGTTGAAGAGGTCCCTAGAGCTTGGTATTTTCATCACTGCCTGCCTCCCCTTCTGCTTGAAAAGGAGGAACACAAACCTATGGATGCCTATGTTTGGCCTTGGAAATTCATAGTTCACCACCTCATTTCCTGTTCAATTGCATGTTCAAGGGAAAAAAGACATATTTATGGACTTTTATGAATATTAATGATATATAGTAATAATGAAAGTGTCTCTCTCTGTTAGTGTGTCCATAACAAGATTCAACAACTTACCAAATGTGGTGTCCGTTGTGCCTGGGATGTCTGTGACTATCCTGCGAGTTATTAAATATGGTCAGACACTTTGTTTCAGATGAAATCACCTATGCATGTGGTGCATCTGAAGCTCTTCCTTTTGCATGTGTTTCTTTCCATATCTAAACTCAAAATATGTACTTTACTTGATCCATTACAAGCAAAAAAATATAAAAAGTAGTGTGTTTGAAATCATAAAATCTACACAAGTCAAGAAAGTTAATGTAGAGTGAAGACCTAACTCTGCATGTGATGGTTTAGTATCATACCAGTGTAAGTGTTCCCTGAGATATGGATCACTAGGGCCTGGAACATCTGGATCTGTCATGACCTGAAAGAAAGTGATGGAAATGGAACAGTGAGATGAGTGAAAAGATTGAAGAGATACAAATGGATTAGTTTGGTGAAAGAAGAAGGTACAAGAGTGAAGAAGGATCTCATGTCGCCTCCACGAATCTGAACCTTAGGCTTGTTGGTTACTGAGGAAGGGAAAAACTCATGACCGTTATAGACCTGCTTGTTGTTGTAGGAGACAGTGATTTTCACAGTTGCAGAGAAAGGATCCACAACATCTCCGATCACCCTCCCAATAACAAGAGGATCTGTTGATATCATATTCATGGCCATGAAAAAGATTAGTTGAAATGTTAGCTAGACTTTGAAGGTGGGAGTGAACCAAATAGTTAATGCTGTTGCTTTTGAGGGCTTTGTGTGTGAGATGTGAAGTAGAAACCCTATATTTATAGTGCTCATCCCTTCAATAATACTTAATTAATTAGGAGTCATAGTGGGAAGCGAGAATTGAAGAAGAGGGAAAAAGTGGAACCTTATGAAAAAGGCTGAAGTTGCTTTTCACATTTAAAAAAATATTGATAACACATAAAATAAAGTATATTTAATTCATTTTTAGACACATTAAATGTTTGTAGTCGATAGTATGTAAATCAATCAATATAGAGTTATACTAAATTAATAATTTCAAATTCAAAGTTTAGCAATTGGATAGGTGAATCAAATACTAACAATACTAGTAAAAAAATATATTCTACAACATGTCGGTTAAAAATCTTGTTGGTTAAAAAAGAATAGAATAAGCAAAAATATAGTTGTCATTATTTATTTTTTTCTAGAAAGACCTTTTCTGTTGGTTGTAGCTTACAATCGACGTAAAAAGTTCTTTATTACGTTGGTTTCAGTTCCAATCGAAGTAGTATCTATCTCTTATATTGTAATTTAGTTATTTTAGTTAGATATATGATGTCGGTTTCTATTTTGAACCATAGTAACGTATATATTATGTCGGTTGCATAACTGATATTATATGTCCAAAACTTACTACGTTGTCTATATTTACGTTGGTTTCAAAATTGACATAAAATGTCTGTCAAAATTAACGTAAAAGGTCATTTTTCTGCTAGTGAAAAAAAAATTATTACCCATAATAAATTTACTCAAAATTTTTTTTATCGGCAAATTTACTCGATATTATTTTCAGCATATTCATAAGAAAAACACACACTGTGAGAGAAACTTGACCATATAAACAAATGAATGACTCAAGTTATATTTAAAAAAATCAATCATATCCATTCATGTATATAAATAAAAGCAGTCTTGTGCCTCTCTCTCATATATATAACTATTATGAACAACAATAACTATATATTTAAGTCATATAATTAAAATATATATATATATATATATATATATATATATATATAAAAAATTTTTCTATCCTATAAATAGTTAGATTTCTATTAATGCAAAAGAGTTCCAACACCGTGGTCTACAAAAGCTAACGCATATATTTACCTTACTATTCTTTATTATGTATTCAATCCGATGGTACATAGTGCTCCTGTTCCATTTCCACCTTTGATAGTTTGGGTTTTGCTCTTTTCAGAGAAGGAATGTTTTAAAAAGCAGAAGTAAATCAGAAAAATGTTAGTTCACACTTAACCAAACTAGAAATCATTTTATCGGAACTGGATAAAAAAATTCTTTTTAGGCAATTGCTTTTTCAATTGAATGTATTTTGAAATAAATTGGGTTCCTTTCAAACCAAACAAATTTTATATTGATGTTGAAAGTAGGAGGATTTTATCTTGCTCTGGTTAAACGGTTCTCAAACACTTCATTTTAATCTATACTGACTCTAATGAGGAAATCTTATATTTTGAAGATGTGAAAAGGATCTCTTTTATAAAGAGTTTAAGTACTCTTTAAAGTATATATAAAAGGGCAAACTTCTTTAGCTTACCATTTTTTTAAATATTGTTTTTCTATTAATATATCTTTACTATTAGATTATTTCGTGTATTTCTTGTGAGTATTTTTTGCAGTTTTATAGAAAAATTTGTAGAAAAAAACTGTTAAGAGACAGTACGTCCTCATATTTAAAATTATCAAATAACGACAATTATAATTTTGGTATAAAAAAGAGAATAGACAAATGAAATATATGTTAGGGATGAAGCTAGCTAGAACGTAGCAGTGATTCCCAAATTCGATATTATTTCTTAAGAGACGTGCAGAGAATTTGAGGTTCCAAGGCATCGTTAAACCTTCTCAAATTCTCCCAGGGTGATATTAGAACCTTCCCAAACTAAACATTAGTAGTAACATTGCCAATAATTTAAGCAGAGTTTGGAGTATAAAGTTATTCCACCCACAGATTATGCATGTACATACATATATATAAGTCACAAATTAACAAAATTGAAAGATAGTGGCTATGGTCATTTCACAGAAAAGAAGATTCAGATGGAATGACCACTTTTGATATTGAAATTAGACATTGAGGAAAGGAGGAAAGTGGATGAAATTATTGCCCTCTTAATTACACTATTCCTATTCCTCTTTGGGCCACTTCTCATTATTAAAGCTGTAATCACTTACTAGCTACACACTTCAAAATTATATTACACACATATATATATATATATTAGCTAGATAGGAGATAACCTAGCTTCATCCCTCGCTTGATTTCTCATTTGATTGATAATTAGATTAATCGTAGTTGTAGAATCTCATGCATATGGTTTTCCATCAAATCCATGATATATTTAATATTTTTTATGTAACAAATTTAACCGAGTCTTTTCCAATAACTGTGCATTTCGTTATGGATTCCCGCAATTAAGTTTGGTAGCCACCCATATCCATTTTGGCATAACATATGTAGTGTTTGGCTTCAACTTTTGTTTTTTTTGCAATGAAGTCAACATACTCAAATTAAATTATAATGTTATGGGAGTATTTTTTTTAAGTTCCATAGTAATTAGATAATATTATCATGGAGGCACCATATATGCTTTAAATAATATACTTTAATATTGAAGAGCAAGGATAAGGTTTCATTAATTTGTTATTATTCTTTAACAGTCACATTAATTATAAGTTGAATAACCAATGATAAAGACAGGACTATCCCCCTTAGGCAAAGTGAAAAGACATGTAAAGGGGAAATAATAAGAATATATATGACATGGTTATCTTAAAGTTTATATATTAGTGGATCGTACACTTAATTAAGGATTGGTGTGGTGTCCATTATATAGGATAGTATGAGTAAATAATAAATGTAGTGGCACTTAATAAATAATAATTTCACTTTTAGAAAACTACAGAGAATGTAAATTGAAATAGGGTGTCTAAGCTAAGAAAAATTAAGAGTTAAGAGATTACAAATTTTGAATTGCTACTCTAACAAGTAATAGTAGTTTTAATTGAAAAAAAAAAGTCAGATGAGTTTAAATATGTAAATGGTGACTGTAAAGGAAGAAACAAAGTCTTAAAAGAAATGGAACAAGGTTGTTGAGAGATCAAGGAAAAATTGAAAAAAAAAAATGAACAATAAAAGATGGTTTAGAAAGTCAATTAGAAGAAAAAATAGGAAAGAAAAAAAAAATCACCTTTCTCATTAGATATTTGGATCGGAGAAAATAATTCGAAAATAAACTTTCATGAATTGTTTGTTTTCTTGTGGAAAAAGATTATTAGATTACTTGATGATGTTGAAGAGCAGTGTGAGTGTGAAATTTTAAATGGCACAAAAAGTTGCTTGAATGGGATGAAAATAATTTGCCTATTTCTAATATTTTTTTCTTTAATTTCTTTAATAAACTTCTTAATTCAGTTTATCAAGATATAAATTCTCTTAGTTTATTTCGCTAAATTTCATATTTGATTTATGGTAAACGTTTTCGTGTGATAACAAGTGTTCAAATGACTTGTTTTGCCTAAAAAATCTTATACAATAAGTTTATTAATCTTCATAAACGACACCAAAAAGCATTGGATAAGGACATATTTTTTAAAGATGGAACTTATTCTATAAATTATGGTGGAAGAATTGTAAATTTTTACATTATCTATAATACAAGCAGAAAATTAAGGAATGTCGACGTCTTCTTCAAGGATAAAAGAAAAGCAAAAGAAAAAAAAAAGAAAAAGAGAGAGTATATATATGACAGTCTTGGTTTTAAAATGATGATGAAAAGTCGAACAATGAATTGACTAGATATTCTACTTTAAAGTAGAAATATAATTGTTAATTTGATTGTAAGCTGCAGACTGAATCTTTGATCACTTTGGAGTAAATTGTATTTCTTTCTTTTGAAAGACACGCTTATTATTATTTTTTATATTAAATTTAAGTATATAGCTTAGTATATTTAATTTAATTAATATTATTGAATTATATTACATTTTTCATTTTAAAAAAATAAATATTAATTTCTTATGTTAGAATTGTTATTTAGTCTATTCAATGTTAAAAGGGTATTCTTCAAATTTTTATTAAAATTATAGAACAATTTGAATTTAACAAGTTACCTTTAACTTACTCCATATTCTAACGTGGTTTATACATATGAGAAAAATATAACATCCCGCTTCTAAAACTCCCAAGTACATAATATGATATAAGATTTCGGACAGGTTATAGTTACTTTTCGTGGACATGAAATTTTATGTGCTCATGTATGTAGTAAATATATCAGTAGTTTTTAAACATGATAAGAGAAAGGGTAACTTATGGTGAATAAAATATAATATACATTTTATATTAATGATTTACAATATCTGCTTTAACACTTACATTATTCTATTTATTATCATTTTTGTACATGGTAGATTTACATTAGACGTTAACCAAAAAATATGAAAAATAAATAGATAAACATCATTCACAACACATATTAAATATGTTTATCAAGTGACTAAAACATCAGTCTAATCCTGTGAATGTAAAGATTATGTGAGGATTAAACTAAGTTTATAACAACTTAAGTTTATATATTTGTAAAAGTTCTCCTTCAGAAAACTTGATATTTTAATTTAAGTAAATTTTATACTATCACTAAATTAAAGAAATATTTGTTGTACAATTTAATATTTATAATCACATAACTATTTAACATATCATCTCATATATATAACTATCTTTTATTTATATATATATATATATATATATATATATATATATATATATATATATATATATAAGAATTATGTATCATACAATACATTATTATTCAAAATCATATAATATGACATCAAATTATTTTTACTTAATTTTTTAATAAATAATGTTTTAAATTCATAAAATGTCACTTAAGCGAATTACATAAGATAATAAAATGGTATGTCATTGAAGTCTCTTTGCTTATATACAATATTGTTTAAACTTTTAACTAACATTAAAGTGAAGAAATTCAAATAAAACATCACTAACTCTTAGGTCCCTCTTATCTTAAGCTCTAACATATTGTTTGACGGATATCTGGTTATAAAAATTAAAAAAAAAAAGAGACCATAAAACTCTCGAGACTTTATTCCTAATCCCTAAATCATAGACTTCATCGCTTCAATTAAACCATTTCTTAAGTAAAGAACTTCCATATAGGATAGGATAGTCACTGCCTCTCTCTCAAGCTTTTCTGCTCCGAGCTTGAGTGACGAAGCTTGTCGCTTAAGCATAAAACTAGTATTTAATTAAGTGATATTGCTCTCGTTTAAAATTAAAGTTCTAACTTCAACATTGTTTGAGTGAAAACTTAAGACTTAAGCAAAATATGTAGAAAACAACATTTATACAGAAAGTTCCCCACCTAACCTAAAACTCTCTTTTAACCAAAATCCTAACAGATGTAATTCATTGTTTTAAGTTTAGTAAACAGATATCTTATTCAAAATAGCTAACAATATTCATTTTGACACTTCTAAGCCATTCACATGTTTAAAATTAATATAAACTTCAAAGTTTATCAATTTAATTTCAATATATCAATTATCAAATCAAAATCGATAACAATAATACAAAATTTAAAATCAATTATAGCTTTAAAGAGGTTAAATTTAACCAACATATTAGAGACCTAAAACAACATATCGAATCACATAAAAATAAATCAAGGACTAAACTAATTGAAAGGATTATTTTTCTCTTCTAACCCAACATATTGAGCTAAAATACTTGCAAAAGCAAAATTAAAAGGTTTTCAAAGAAAAGACACTTATTTTGAATTAAGATCAAATGATCATGGATACGTTAGCTATTGTAGGATCAGATATTGAAAAAGATGAGAAACGGTATAAAAAAAACTTAAAGTGGAGGAAGGGGGGGTGGATTAGAGAGAGGAATCAAACTTTGAAAGAAAATAACAATAGAAGGAAGAGAAGGAAAAGGAGGTTGATGGATTGGTCGAGGATTTTACATTATTCCTAATAAAAAAATTTGTCTTTAAAAATTCTCTTACCATAAAAAAGATGAGGATATGATTCACACATAATTTCTTCTATCTTTCAGGTAGAATCACCATATTTGAGATTTCAAAGCACATGTGTTCTTACCACACAAATGTTTTACTTGAGAGTCCACAATACTAACTAAATTGACTTCAAAAAATAGATTATCTTTTACGTGTACTGTATTAGATTAGAAACATGTTCCATCACATACTTTCTAAATTGTAAGACGTAGAAGATATTATGAAAATTGGTCAAAGAAGAATATAGAGTTAGCTTATAATTATAAGCTACAAAAATATGTCTAATGAGAATTTGATATTTGATATATGATTAGTTTTCTTGATTTAATACTTTTTTCTATACTAATAAAGGTGTAACTTTAAAAAATATGTCAATCACCAACAAGAAATTCTAAATATATCTTCTCTAAACATATGATTTTTGTCTATTAAAAAAATCTTCGATCTCTCTTAAATAATTTCAATATTTTTAGTAGTGTTTTTGTCATAAATCAAGTTGAAATAAAATCTCTTATCCTCATCCTCTATCTGACATAAAAGAAAAGTCTTATACTTTCTATTACAATAATTCATAAGTTCATAGTCATGTCAACCCTTATTTTATAATTATTATTATTATAATACAAATTATATTTTTTTTCTTAAAAACTATTGGAAAATCTAAAGTACATCTTAGAATTTAGAATTAGAACAAAAATATCTATTTAATACAATAATCAAACATACCATGTAACTTGATAATCTTACTTATATAAATCTGTAAAAATTCATCAAGTTTATAGCCAAGAAATGTACATATATAAAGATTGGTTTGTAGATAAAAGTGTATATTATAATCTAAATTGCAAAATTCAATATTCCTTGAACTTATGGGAAGCATTATTTCAAAACTTTTTATTATTTTTAAAATTTTCTATTTTAGTTTTCGCATTCTTATTTAGTAAAATGAGAGAAATGGTAGTAAAATACAAATTAATTATATTTTTGGGATACTGTAGCCTTACTCCTTCTGCTTTGTATGTGAGTTTGGGAGAGGGACATTGTGGATTGGAATATGAAATTATTTCATAGGGTGTATGTGGAGACTGAAGATAATGTGTTTTTTTCCAAGTAATTTATTTTTTAACGTATGTGGGAGGGGGACCATCACTCTGCAATGCATTGTCCACTGCTCTGTGCTTCTGCTGCACATCATATATGTCATTGTTTCTGAATCAATGAATCCCAATGTTCATAAATGTTAATTCTTAAAAAAATTAAACTTTTTCTTAATTCTTAATTTTGTAATTTTTTTACTTTTAGATTTTGCAATTCCAAAAATTATTTAAAGAAAATAGTTTTCAGATTATATAATTCAGAAATTATTTTTCACTTTCAAATTATATAATTTAAAAGTTTTTTCTACTTATGAATTATGCAATTTGAATGTTATGTTATAAACCCTAAATTATGTTTTACATAAAATTTAAAATTTAAAATTGTATAATTTGAAACTCATTTTTTCATTAAAAAAAAATCGTACTATGTAATCCAAGACTCTTCCTAATTGTGTAATCTGGTAGTTTTTTTGGATTGTTTAATCTGATAACTTATGAGTTATGTAATACACAGTCCAGAGAAATTTTAACAACAAGGAGATAGTTTGATTTTTTAACCATCCTATAAGTGCTACATGAAAAATGTGGGGTGCAGAAAGAAATGGACCATCTAAAGTTGTTTGTCATTGACATGATATCATATTGCATTCCAGTTTAGATGAATTCTTCCTCCACCCCAATATCCAGTCCTGCATCTTTATAGTCAATTGAAAAATACAAATATGCCCTTAAATGATAAATGGTAAAAGACTAAAAACCTTCATTCACCTTCTTAACCATTCTTATTCGCCTCATCTGCTTCATTTTTCTTTTGTTTGCATTGGATTCACTGCTTTACTGTAGTATCTGGTTTAGTCATTATATCTATTTTTCACCTTCACCGTCAACAAAAGCGATCTATGTGTGTGGGCGAGAGTCTGCAATGTTCGCACACAATCTGGGAGGAGAAGGTATGTATTTATTTCAATCTGAATTAAAACTTTAAACAAGTGAAAGATAAGAAATTTTAGACGTTTATTAGCAATTTGTGAGTGGTATTGATGATTAGAGTAGTTAATTTGATGATTGGGTTGCCATCGACAATAAATCTGCGTTGGAGAAGACGAACTTTGTATGAACCGGATGCCCCGCGTCCAGCTTACATTTTGAGAAAAAATTATAAACCGGATAGGAGGTCATCTGATTCACATTTGTAAATGAAAATGTGAATCGGATAGCTCCCATTCGGTTTATAATTTTTTTTTCCAAAATGTAAACTGAAGATGTGAATCGAATGACACCCATCCAGTTTATATTTTGAACCAGACGGAGACCATCCCATTCAGTATTTTCTATTTCAAAAAATAAAAAGCTTTTTTAATAATTTTCACATAGATAATTTTGATATTTTAAAAATATATAGAGGTGTAGGGTATTGACATCCAGAAAGAATCCATCCTGTTTCAGTAGGGCAAGCCCAACAAGGTTGTGGTAAATCGTGTGCATATGGGGAAGGGAAACAAATAATGCGTTTCATTTTGGAAACCCATTTGTGGAAGGACCCGTTTGTCGGGGAAGGCTGATATTATTCATAAATAGAAAAAAATTATTACATAAAAAATATAATAAACATATTCTTTTTATTAAACATTTTATGTTTATTTAAAATAAATGCAAGTTGAGTAAAACTTTATCCAAATTTTGATTACACAAGTCATCAATATCTATTCTATTAAATTTTAGATGCAAGATATTTATACTCATAATGATAAAATTAGGTTAATTAATTTCTTACCGTCAAACTTAATTACAAGTTGAATATAAAAAAAATATTAAACTAATTCATTTTAATATATTGTAATATTTTTTATCTTATGTTTTTTTTTTATTTAGAAAAAATATAGAACTAGTACATATGTCTGACTTGCACCTGTAATGTGACTCCATACTTTTAACATTTATATAGTTAAACTTTACATATTGAATATCTTTAACTAAATTTCACATTTTTAACATCTCGAATATAACTTGACTTCAAATTTTGAGGTTGAAATAAACATTAAAAAATAACAAATCTCATTACAAACATTATTTTAAGCAACAATTGGTGCCAAATTTTACTAAACTTATCCATTGAAAGCTTTTCTTAAAATTTTAAAAAGTAAATTGATAATGAATGTAGTGGCAGATATAGGTAAAAAAATTCCTAATTGCTTTCGAAGTCCTTTTTATTTAACTATGCCATACCAGTGGTAATTAACGAATTATCAATTAAATGTTTATTTTAACCGTTGTTAAAAATTTTATTTACCATTAGGTATTAACATAGAGAAAAAGTGATAATATAATATTTTTATTTTTAGGAGATAAATTTTTAAAGGATCATAATATTCTGAGATCGGACTGATTGATAATTATTATTTTACTCCTTATTTTTTTAAATATAAAAATAACTCTATTTACATAATAATTATATTACCTTTTAAAAGTTAGTTGTCAAATAGTTTATGAAGTTGTTTAAACTTTATTTTTCTTTTTTAAATATTAAAGAATGTAATTTTTCACGATAAAAAAAAATAGTTCTTACTTTGGACAATAAAATGTCTCACCCTTCTCTATAGTGAATAATTTGCTGTAACTGTCGTAATGATATAAAGAAAAAGAATAATATTTCAATTTATATTTTTAAGCTATGAATTTTATAATGATATTTTATTAATGAATAATACTTAAATAACAAACTTGACTAAGGGTTGATGAAAGCTCTTCAACCAAACATATGTTCATTCTGTTTCATTTCTCGAATATAATAATCATAACTATAACTGACGTGAGAAAAAAAAATAGTGATTTCTAAATATATTCATTAACTTTTATTGTATCAACTTTTCTCTAAGAGAAAATTTTTAATTTATAGATAAATAAATTTGAATTTATAAAATATGCATATTTTTGAAATATTTATAAAGTTATCTAAACACCTGGTTTATATGTGAGTTTTGGTGGAAGAAGATATGGCACAATAAAGAGGGATAAGAAACAGACACCTTTGGTCTGGGATTCAGATTCAGGTCACACTCTTCTTTCCATCTTCTTATTTCCTTATTGTTTGAAACCTTGTTCCACTCTGTGTGAAATGAATTTTGTGTTCAATCTCATTGTATTGTGTTTTAGAATTCAGTTTTTGCAATGGACCTTGAATAAGAATGAAAGAAATGAGACTCATGGAAAGCATAAACTACCAAAAAACAGTTGGAGAAACAATCACAAAGGTTGTTTGATGTTAGGATGATATCAAGTTGTATTCCAGTTTCAGTTGGGGCAAACCCAACAAGGTTGTTGTCAGACCAACGCACAAGGTTGTTTTCAGACCAACGCACAACGTTGTCCCAAGTGCGCCAAATTCATGCCTACATTATCAAAACCAATCTCATCACTCACGTGCTTTCTGTCACCAAACTTATCAACGTTCTTTCTCAGAGCAGTGTCCCCTACGACGCCGTTTCCGTTTTTGCTCATGCACTCTCTTGCTTCCATGACATGCGGGGAATCGAGTTTTTTGTTCCCCCCACACTCAAAGCTTGTGGCAAGTCCTGTGCATTTGAGGAAGGGAAACAAATAATGGGTTTCATATTGAAAACCCATTTGTGGAACGACCCTTTTGTCACCAACTCCTTGGTTCGCATGTGTTTGGAGCTTGGCATGGTTGAACTTGCAAGGTCGGTGTTCGATAGAATGCCTAAAAGAGACTTGATTTCTTGGAACTCGTTGCTTTCAGGTATCTTGAAAGCTGGTCAGATTGACATGGCACGTGAAGTGTTTGAGAGAATGCCTCAAAGGGACCTAGTTTCGTGCAATACCATGATTGATGGGTACGGGAAGCATGGGCTGTGCGAGCTTGCTGAGGAGGTTTTTATGGACATGGGTGTCAGGGATGTGGTGACTTGGACGAGTATGATTTCAGCTTTTGTTCTTAATCATCAACCAAAGAAGGGGTTGTGTTTGTTCAGAGAAATGTTGAGTTTAGGAGTTAGACCGGATGCTCCTGCTGTTGTTAGTGTTCTTTCAGCCATTGCTGACCTTGGTATTGTTGAGGAAGGAAAATGGATACACGGTTATATATTTTCTAATAAGATACTTGATAGTTTTAATTTTATTGGATCGGCTCTCATAAACATGTACGCTAAATGTGGTCAAATAGAAAATGCCTACCATGTATTTAGAAGCATTTGTCACAGACGAAATGTTGGCGATTGGAATTCTATGATCTCTGGTTTAGCCTTGCATGGTCTTGCCCCTGAAGCTATTGAGCTTTTTCAGGAGATGGAAAGGGCAAAACTTAAGCCTGATGATATCACTTTCTTGGGGCTTTTAAGTGCTTGCAACCATGGAGGTCTTATGGATGAGGGTCAGTTTTATTTTGAAACCATGCAAATAAAGTACAAGATAGTCCCTAAAATTCAGCATTACGGATGCATTGTTGACCTTCTTGGTAGATCAGGTTGCTTAGAACAGGCTCTTGAGGTTATACATAATATGCCTTTTGAGCCTGATGTTTTAATTTGGAAGGCCATTCTTTTTGCCAGCATGAAGCACAATAATATTGTATTGGGACACACTGCTGCATGGAGAGCCATAGAGTTGTCTCCACAGGACTCAAAACAGGACTCAAGTTGTTATGTTCTTCTCTCAAATATCTATGCCAAAATGGGAAGGTGGGATGACGTGAGTAAAGTTAGATCGATGATGAGAAAAAGGGGAGTGAGAAAAATTCCTGGATGTAGCTCTATTCTGATGGATGGTAAAGTGCATCAATTCCTTGTGGGGAAGACCATGAATGTGGGGTACAACCAAATTGTTTTCTCTAAGTTAGAGGAGGTTGTGTGTAAGCTGAAATCGGAGGGATATGAACCTGATCTCAATGAGGTTTTTCTAGAGATTGAAGAGTGTGAAAAAGAGAGCCACCTAATTCTTCACAGTGAAAAGTTGGCTCTTGCTTTTGGATTGTCAAGTATCCCTGAGGGTGTTCCCATTCATATAGTGAAGAATTTAAGAATTTGTGGTGATTGTCACACGTTCATGCAACTGGTTTCAAAAATCTACAATCGTCAAATTATAGTCAGAGATCAAAACCGTTTTCATCATTTTGATAAAGGTTGTTGTTCCTGCAGGAATTATTGGTAATTTTATTATATTTAGGTACCATAATGTATATAGTTTGGGCAATTTGTAAACCAGGAGATCAAATGTTGTTCAATTGCCACATCCAACAGGATGATAATGTAAAATTCTAGGATTATCAACTACAAATTTATGCTAGTACAGAATTCATCATTTTCATGGGTTTTATCAACGTATTGATTTAAATAGAAAAAAAATATTATTACATAAAAATATAATAGTCATATTCTTTTTCATTAATCATCTTATATTTACTTATTTAAATTTAATCTTACAAATTGATTTTAGTAAACTATTTATAAAAACATCATTATTATTTATTTTGTTCCATTATTAATAAACAGTTTAATTATTTTAAAAAAAAAAATAATCTAATTATTCTTTTCTATCCAAATTGACTTAAAAGAATTATGCTAATTAATGGTGAAATATTTAAACTCTCATTAAAAGATTGTTGCTATTTATATACAGCAATTTCCTTAACAATATTGTGACAAAATTAATTTAGACAGATGGTACAAAATTATATTAATTTTTAAATATTAAAGAATCAAATTACATCAATTTAATGTTAAAAGATAAAATTGAGTAATTTATCAATAGTGGAATAAAATTGAATGTAATAAAGAAATAATAGTACTAGATAATTAAAATTAAAAAAAATATAGAAGATAATATTTAAATAAATGGTAAAAGAAATGAAAAAAAAAAAGAGATAGAAATAACTATAGTAAAAACATTTTAAAAATTTGTTATGTTAATATATCAATCAAATTATTGGTGGTTGGTGATGAAGATAAGATGTCTTGCTGCAAAAATTATTAGTTAGCATAATACATAATTAGCATCTTCTCTTCTGCTAGGTGACAAATTAGATTTTTTTTTTCACTGGTTTCGTTTATTATTGAAACTAAGACGTGAGATGATATATCATTAACAGGTTTTGAATTAAAATGATTAGAAGTAAAAGTGGTTACCCATTGTTTAAATCAATCGTTAATAAATTACTTCAAAATAATTTTATATTATTGAAAATATCACGACCATAAAAGTGAAAACAAGGTCAATTGTTGAAAGAATAGAAAGTATAATAATAAAAACCGAGAGACCTCAGGAGAGAGTGGAAAATCAGATAAAAGTTATAATTTATAAGTACTCCTTCATAAGATTGATTTTTTATGGATATTTTTAAAATATAAGAAAAAAGTAAACTTTTTCAAAAATTAAAATTAATATGCATGACTAATGTAAAAGTTTTCTTGTATCAACTTTTTTTCTAAGGGATGATTTTGAATTTAAAAATTAATTGATTTTAATTTATAAAAAGTATATAAAGAAAGTTATCTACACACCTACTCGTAAAACTTGTAGCGAATTTTTTTCTTATATAAAAAAAGCCAATATTAACTTGCCGCGTATTCACAATGTAGGCACAAAAACACCCAAATTCACAGGGCCCATTTTCTATTTTTTATTCTTTAAATTTATTTTTTAAAATTATATTTGTTTTCAATTGTATAAATCATAATTGTTGAATAAACAATTTAATAAATTTATTTTATTTACAGTTTTAAATATTAAACTAGAACTATTTACTGAATACATATTAATTAATAAATAATATTAAATGTACTGATTATTTAATTGATAAAAAGTATATTTCCATTCAAAAAGTTTAAATTCTAACATTCAAATATATATTTTAACAAAATTTTAAATATTAATTTACTAACTATTTAATCTCACCATGTAGTATACACAAAAAGGCATGATAAAAGGCAGGGTCGTTCAACACGTTGAGGACGAACCCCATTTACTAAATTTATTAATCTCGAAGTCAAATGATTATAAATTAATTATTAACATTTAAATAATAATGTAATATTTAAGAAATTAAATACAATGGATTTTTTAAATTATTTAATGAATAAAACCATAATATAAATAAATAAGTACTATACTTTATTTTTAAAAAGAAATCGTAAAACAAAAAAGAAACTGCAATGATATAGACAACTCTGTGAAAACTGGCAGAAACGGATTTTAATTGATTTTAATTTTGTGTGTGTGACGTCATGGTGTCTTTTGAGCTCTTCATAATATAGTGAGTTTTGGTTGAACCAGACATGGTACTATAAAGAGAGATAGAAGAAACAGACATCTTTTGCAGATTCATAAGATTAACACCCTTCATCTTCTGCAGGTCACACTCTTTTCTTTCCTTTTTCTTTTTCTTTCTCATTCTTCCATGCCACTTTCTCTTATTTACTTTCTTATTTCCTCATTATTTGAAACCTTATTCCACCATCTGTGATATGAATTGTGTTCAATTTCGTTTTTCAGTTCAAATTATAAAAAGGGAATTGATGAACACCCCTATGAGTTCATTTGTTTACATTCGCAGTTCTGACATTCATTCTCTGTTAATTAATTAATTGATGATGATATTGTGAAACAAGGCTCATTGGTTTCCACGTGGCAGTCTCGTGGCCGTGTAATCTTTACTCCTTCACGTGCTTACGCTGTCGAGAAAGGAAACGTTTGGGTTTGGGAGTTTGGGAGTTACGACTATTGTCTTTAAGAACATGGAGTTGTCGAAGTGAATTAATGTTGCCTCAATTTCTAGAAGCGTTATTTTAGAAATTATTTTATTTTTTTGAATTTTTTTATTTCGTATAAGAGACTAATAAAACCTGATTTAGTAAACGAAATTATTTCGTAGGATGTTTGTGGAGAGTGAAGATAACGTGTTTTTCACGTAATTTATTTATTTTGTGACATATGTGGGATAGGGACCATTACTCTGCAATACATTGGCCACTGCTCTGTGCTTCTGCTGCATATGGCATGTGTCATTTTATCTGAATCAAGGAATCCCAATGTTTATACGTGTTAATTATTAACAATATGAAAATTGATGCAAGAGTCATTCGTTTATGGCATGTTAATTCTTAAACAATATCAAGAATCAAAACCTTTTTACCACCTTTTTTCGTTATTTTTAATAAATTTTAAATAAATTATATTGAAAAGAGTATGTTCTAGAATGCTGCATGCATTCTTATCACACCTCTAACAATAATTACCCTTCTCTCTGTTTCCGGAGTGGATTATAGTTTAGTAATCTGAGGTAGAGCAATTTGGTAGCTTGAAAAATTGGTAAGATCAGTTGTTATATAGTGTTAATAATTAATTTTTTTATGTATTATTAATATAATAATTCTATAATGTTAATCAGTTAGAAATTATTTGCATTGGTCTTTTAAACTGGTTATTATGATATAGACTTGGTAGTTGTGATTAATTATTTGCAGAGTATGATGCTCTGGTTCTGTTTTTTATTCTTTTACTGTTCTTGGTTGTTCATATTGGTAAAGAGGGAAATGGGATTGATTAACAGATTGAATGTAGTATTGAAAGCAAAGAAAAAGTACAACTTTGCTTTCTTGTTTGTTTAATATTTGAAAATTGTTATGAAAGTAGTGGATAATACGTTTGATGTTGCAGTTTCCTTGGAGCAATGGTGATTCCAATAGCAGTGGCAGTGTTGGTGATTCTCGTTGGGTTGGTTTATAAGGCCATAAAACCCCCAGCTCCTAAAATATGTGGATCCATTGGTGGTCCTCAAGTTACATCACCCAGAGTGAAGCTCAGTGATGGCAGGAATTTGGCCTACCGAGAATTTGGTGTTCCTAAGGAAGAAGCTAGACACAAGATCATTGTCATTCATGGATATAACGGTTTCAAAGACCAAATTTTACCAGTTTCTCAAGTATGTTTCAACTGCTTGCTCTTCTTTTATGTTGTTACATTACATTACATTACACTCCTGTGTTTGGTATATAAATATAGATTAATATATGTTAAATTTGTTGTGTTTGCTTTGGTATATAGGAACTTATTGAGGATCTTGGGATATATTTCCTCCACTTTGACAGGGCAGGTTATGGTGAAAGTGATCCACATTCATCACGTTCTGTGAAGAGTGAAGCCTATGATATTCAAGAACTGGCTGATAAATTGGAGATTGGTGACAAATTTTATATAATTGGAATGTCAATGGGAGGTTACTCTGCTTGGAGCTGCCTAAAATACATTCCACACAGGCATGTTAATTACTTACTTGTATTGTAGCTTCATTTTGCTTTTGATGTTTTCCATATAAATGATTTTTACACTATCAAGATGTGTGATCCAAACACAAAGGATCTTTATGCAGTCATCTTAAACTCTATATATATAACAAGAAATCCTTTGGCAGATTATCAGGAGCAGCTTTGGTGTCTCCATTCATAAGCTATTGGTGGCCTTCTTTTCCTGATAATGTTTTGAGAGAGGCATTTCAGATGCTACCTTGCTCAGACCAATGGACTTTTCGAGTTGCACATTACGCCTCTTGGTTGTTCCATTGGTGGATGACACAGAAATGGTTCCCTTCATTGACTTTGACAAATATGTTGTCTCTTGATGATCTAGAAATCGTGAAGAGCTTGTCAGAACTCCCAAACACTGCTCAGGTAGTGCCTGCATTTTCATTTCTCACTTCATCTTCATCTTCACATTCATTTTCACATTCATGTTCTGTCTTAACATTCAGGAGAAGATAACTCAGCAAGGTGAACATGAATCATTACACCGAGACATAATAAGTGCTTTTGGAAAGTGGGAATTTGGCCCCACAGAGATAGCAAATCCGTTCCCTGATAACAATGGTTCAGTCCACATTTGGCAAGGCTTTGAAGATAGGATCATTCCCTACACAGTGAACCGTTACATCTCTGAAAAATTACCATGGATTCTTTATCACGAGCTTCCTCATGCAGGACATTTGTTTCTCTTCAAGAAAAATGAATGTGAGTCTATTATAAGAGCACTTCTACTCTCACCAGATATTTCCCAGTAAGATGCAGTTTGTGCAGTAAACCATGAATCTATTACATTACATAGACTATTGTCTAGTCCAAACTAGTAAATTTTATGAGCAGATACCATACCATACATAGATACATACGTATCTGTATATATGCGTACATGTATACGTATATGTGAGTAGGTCCTGAATAAAGTGGACTTAAACAAAAATCATGACTCTTTTCTTTTTGTCCATATAGAAAAGAAATAGTATTGCTGAATTTTTTTGAACTATATCAGGCACCATTGACAGATTTTTTAATAAGACAGATATAATATTTCTTCATAAATGAATGAAAAAAAAAATTGGGTTAGATTTTATTTTGAAAGACTTGCTGACACAATTATTACTGTAGTAATGCTAGCAATATTTTATAAACAATATGTGCTTTTAGAAAAGAATCAAATCTTCTTATTTTGTTTCAGCATGGTGTATTGTGTTTAACATGTGTAATTTCCTTTTAAATAATTATTACGGAAATAAGTTCAATCCAGCATTATTTGAACAATTGTCGGGGCTTTTTGTAAAAATGTTCAAGCTTTAGACATTTTGTTTCGAATTTGCGAAATTTAATGTCTTTGTTTTCTCAACACTTTAAATAAAAATAAATAAATTTTATTGAGGTAAAAGAACTTTGTAGATTTTAAATAATTCTAATCTATTTTAAAATGTAGATTATCAACTTCATTTACTATGTATAAAAAAATTAAATGAATCTCGAGGAAATTTTATCCCTTTTCATATTATTTTGTATGAATGGAATTGTTTTAACAATAATCATGTTCTAAGTTTATTTCTATTATCTTTATTATAGAAATCCTAACCTTTTCAAATTCATATTCTCTATATTTTTAAAAATATGAAGAAAAATAACTTATCATTATTCTATAACAACAGTATACACATCGTGTCTAATAAAAACTTAAATTTTGTGTACTTAGTTAAGTCTGAAAAAGTAAAAAATATTTTTTTTAACTAATTATGAATTTATTTTTTTCTGTACTCGAAAAGATTCTCAAAGGATTGCTGTCTAGCCCTGTGTTTTTTATACTTGAGTTTCAGAGGCCCAACTCCTTGCTAGATATTGCACTTTAATACGAGATCTTCTTCATGCATCTCCATGCTTTCTTCCTACACCTCTATAGGGGTAGTAAAAATATTAATTTACCCTTTTTATCTTTTTAGTTTCACCTCCTTTTCACCTTAAATATAATGTTTATATTTTGAATTGTATAATAGTCTTCTTTCTACACCTCCATGATTCCTTCTATAAAAGGGTAGTAAAAATAACTTTTAACCTTTTTGTCCTTTTAGTTACACTTCCTTTAATCCTTATTATTTTGAATTACATAATTTAAAATACAAATTTTATATTTTAGATTGTATAATCTAAAATATAAAAAAGAAAAAATGATCATAAACTGAATAATTTGTAATACAAATTTCATTTGTATTTTAAATTACACGATTTGAAATATAAAAAGTAGTATTTTAGATTACACATTTGAATTATACAAATTAGAATATAAATTTTTTTATTTTAAATTATGCAAACTAGAATACAATGTCTTTTATATCTCAAATTGTATAATATAAAATATAAATTGGGAGTCTTTGGAGAGGAATGAAGAGCATAGTAAAGGGTGTCATTGCTCATAAACTCCACCACCAAATTTACCAACCTAGGGCTTTGGATTTTGGATAAGATGTCGATGCGTTGGTGATCTCGAGCGGCGCGGAAGAATACAGTGTTGTTTTTGTTATTTCAATAAGAATAATTTTGGATTTTAAATTTTATGAAGGCGCAGCAGAAAAAATTCGTCAAAATTAAATCTTTAACAGGCCCAATGTAATGACTACAATAAAGTCAACTTCTTGCACCCCATTAATTTATTGGTCCACATCTCATTTGTTTTATAACCAGGGAAGGTGACCCAATAAATTAATGTATGGGAAGAAACACCTTCCAATGTTTATTTCGTTTTTATTTCTTGCACTCTATGCATGTGAAAAAAGTTTAAATTATCTCTCTTTTTATATTATGATTTGGTGGGGTTATTCCAGATTAGTTGGTCCCCAATATTTCTAGATTGCTTATTTCGAGATAATATTAAAGGATCAAACAATTTAAAAGTTAATCAATTTAAATGCTGTGTGAAATTATAAAATTTATAAATCTTTTTTATATAACCCATTTTAGAAAAACTTAAAAATTTTCAATTTAAATTTATTTTTCTATAAATTTATATATATTTCAAGATTCAAATGATCAGGATAAGGAAATCCAGAGGTCCACTCAATTCTTCTTCTCTTTGACACATCCATGCTTTAATTGACACCCATTTTAAAGATTTGGATGAGTTTCAAAACATGATAATTGGCATGCAACCAAAAAAAAAAATCGATGTTTCCATGTTTAAGAAAACATACTTTATAGAGATTGACTACCAGAACACAAGGCAAAAATGAGTGAAATGGGGGAAATATTTCATTTCAATTTTTGTGCTTTACATTATACATTTTTGGGGAAAAAAATTATATGCTTAAAGGATGCAAGCTGTTAGCTTTTAATATAAGTACTATTGGAGTATGGCTAGAAGCAAAATAATCCCCAATATAAAAATCAGGGAAAACTCAGCAAAGTTTCACCTGTTAGGTTTTCTCTTTAAGTGAGAAAGGATATATTATGTTAAGAAAAACTTCTGGTTTTCTCCACAATATTTATTTACTTTTGTGACATTAGAAGATAGGAAACCCCTGCCTAAGATGATTTATCTTGTATTATCATTCTTTGTGATCATATGTAAATATTTTTTAATCTTAAATTGATTAATTAATATATTTAATTAAATTAATTGAATTGTTATATTTATATGTTAAATTATTGTCTTAATTAGTAAGTGTTAATTATTTAAGTTACAATATTATTACATATTTACATATTTCAAATAATATAATATAATATAAAAATTAATTTGTTAACTGTTTTTATTTTCAATTTTAATTGAAATAAACAAGTTAATGGCTCAAAGCGCCTACTTTACTATTCAAGAAACCACTAACAAAAACAAAATGGCCTAACAGCAAAAAATAAACATCCAAACACGTCTTTCTCTACTAACCCTAAACATCCAAACACGTCTTTCTCTACTGGCAACGAATCTAATTCAGATTGCAAAATCTAGACACAATAAAACAACCTCAATCTATCATTAACAAAACAAACCGACAAGTATATAGTCAATTCTCTTTATGATGTTATGTCAATAACATAGACTTTTACTTGTAGTATTAGTGAGTTTTTTATTTTTTTTTTATTTTCTAACATAACATCATAAAGAGAAAAAAAAGAAAAAGAGACAAGGTTTATGTGTAAGAATATTAGTGTGGCCAAGTTAGTAAAATTGGATAATTGTGATATTTAGAACATTCAATTTTTGTAATTAAATTTTGAAACCCTAAAATTGTAGAACTGTAATACAGAAGTGGGTGAAAAGTAGATTCCAAGATTTAAAATATAGATTGATTCTGTGGTGGAGCCAATATGTGACCCACTAACAAACATAAGTTTGTCCTAGAGATGAGTGAAACATTGGTGTGTGACTACAAGATTGGACACTGTGGAGGTGATTTTTAGCAGGAAAGTAATCAGAGTTTGTATTGAGTTTTTCTTCTCCTTAAAAGATAAGTTATATCAGATATATTTTAAAATAAGTTGTTTTTTTCCTAAAAGAAACAAACTTATTTAGGAAGAACAAAAATAAGAATTGAAAAGTCACTGATGGGCTGGCCCAGCCAGCTCTCCAACTTGCAGATCACCTTTTTTTAAAAAATAAAAAATAAAAATATATTAAAATCATGTTTTTTCAAAAAAATAATCTTTCTTAGTTTATTTTACAGATTTACTCTTTTAATGCTAAAACTTTGTTACCTACTATTTCTTACATTCCAAATTATATATATATATATATATATATATATATATATATATATATATATATATGATAGTGTCAATCATAAAATCTTTGTAGTAAATGTATGTCATTGATTATTTTTTCAACTAGCAGGACTTTTTACTATATAATTTGATAGTATTAAATTATATAAAGAAAAGTTTAAAAATATTATTCACACTAACTTAAGAATTTATTATCAAATTTCTTTAAGTCACGTCATTTAATAAAATATTTCAAAGCATCCTTTAAATATTTTTTATGAATTAAACTCATTTTATACTTTAAAATTGAAATTTTGAAATATATTTATTTTAATTTTTTAATTTATTTTTATAAATATACAATTTTTCACTGGAAGACAACTACTTTCAATTAAAACTAATGCTTTTAATCCTTTTTATCAAATATGTTAACTTTCAGGAGATTTTAAGCTAAAAAATATATATTTTTTTGTAAATAACTGTTATTTCTTTTTTGAATTTATAATGTATAATTAAATAATAAGTAGGGTAAAAGAATCTTAGGTGTCTTATGTCAGTTTTAGAGGAGGAAAAAAAACAAAATATTTTTAAAAAAAATCAATAATGAGAATATATCGTATTTTTCCTTTTTTTTTTAAAAAATGCTTTTTTCATGGTTTTCCCCATTCTTTTTACATTTTTATCATTATTTACATAGTAATATCATTTTAATCATTTAATGATGGGTAGAGAAAATAATCTAAATCAAATAAGTAAATAACAAGAAAAATGAAACAAAATTAAGTATACAGTTTTATTTTTAAATTATCAAAGTAACGTGATAGGATATATTACTTTTTAAAAAAAAGTAATTTGTAAGATACAATTTAATATATATAATAAAAGAAAACTGTTTCTGATGGTCACAGTTAAACAATTATGATAATTTTCATAATTCAGATGTTGTAATGAAAAGTACTTATTTTCAAAGATCAATTTTTACCACAACTTACAGCAACAGTCTCCATCAAATTTACATTGATTTTTGAGCAAAAATTACTATTATCCTTCTAAAATAAAAAATAATTATTTTTATTATAGCAAAAAATAGTTCTTATGAATGAATAAAAGGCTAAGTGATAATTTTAAACAACACCCACTAGTATTGTAATTTGTAATACAATCTTAGTATATGACACTTTGAAAAAAAAAAAATTAAACTTCTGAGATAAATTTTATGGTCAATCTTAAAATGAATATTAGAATTAAAATTTTAAAAAATATCTCCAGAAATTGAAGTTAATATTTATTTATTCTATCAAAAAATAAAAGTAAAAACTTTAGAAAGATATTTAAACTTCAACCAAATTGTATAGAAAAGGAAAAGAAGTTTCGTTCCATGACCTTCCGCGGATTTCAATTTACCTTTCTCTACTAACTCCTCATTAAATAATTTTCTCTCTGTTAAAAATAATACTTTTTGTTGATAATTTATTTTCTACTGAAAAATATTGTTAAAATAACATTTTTCATTAAATAAGAGTATTATCTCTATGCACCGAACAAGAAACAAGACAAGAGACATTGAAGAGGTAGATGCTTTAAAATGAAAAAAAAAAAGAAAAAAAAGAAATTGTGGTTAAGGTGAAAACGGTTGATGCCTCAGAACGTGTGAATGCTAAAGTAAATGCGAGAAACTGAGTGAAAAAAAATGTTGTTTCAAAATGGTACCAATGGCAGTTAAAGCCTTGTCTCTTTGCAGTGAACCATTCCTTCCCTTCTATAAATCCAACCCTTTCTTTCACTTTGTTCATGCGCCTTCTCTATTCCTCTCCTATATTCACTTCCTCATCTTTCTCTATTCTCAGAGTTTAGTCTCTCCCTTCTGTTTTTGTACACAGGTACCCTTTTTTTTTTCTTTTTTTTTTCCTCTTCCAAGTTCATTATGTGATTTTGCTTCTATTCTTGCCCTTAATCTGGTTCTGTCATTTGGATTATACTCAGATGCATGACTGCATGTGGCATGCAACTGGTACACTCTCAGCAGAGCATCAATTGCATAATCTGAGTTTTTTTTCTGATAAATAATGAGATTTTTCTGTTATTTATCTTTTGGGGATCTTGGGGTTGGTTAAAAGTTCATACTGATGCATGCATTTCGATTTTCTAAGAGTTTAAATCTTATAAACTGTCCCTAACAGCCAATTTTTAATTCATTTCAAGTTTTCTGTCATTTTTTCTGGTATTTTCTGAGGCAATAATTGTTTCTTACAGCCCTTTTTCATCTGCAGTCATGAGTTTCCAACAACCAGAGAAAGAGGTGCCATTGCAGGAGACAGAAGCCGCAATTCCTCAACCGAACCAGCAAAATTCAGTCCTCTCACTGACCCTTGACGAGGTCTGTGGCAAGAGCGGGAAGAACTTGGGATCCATGAGCATGGATGAATTCATAGCCAGCATTTGGAACACAGAAGACATGCAGCTTAACCCACCACCACCACCACCACCCACCTCTGATGAAGCTGCAAAGAACAAAAGCGTTGCCCCAGAAGCCACCACCATTCCCCAGCCAGGTCCATTCTCTGTCCCTTCCCCAATTTGCAAGAAAACTGTGGATGAAGTTTGGTCCCAGATCCAAAAAAGCCAGCCACAAAACAATGAAGGTAAAGGCTTTGACAAAAATGAAACTCTCCAAAAGCAACCCACATTGGGAGAAATAACTCTGGAGGAATTCCTGGTAAAAGCTGGGGTTGTACGAGAATCAACACTATTCACTACTTTATTACCTCAGAATAGTATCAGTAACATTCAAAACAGTAACATTCAAAACAATAACATTCAAAACAATGTACCATTAAATACAAGTTATATGGTAATAGGAACTACTGGATCTGATGTGTCCAGTAGTAGAGTTCAAGAACCTCAAGTGCTGCCACAGAATAACAACTTAGTTGTGAGAAATCTCACCACTACAAGTGGTTCTGCTGAGAATTCTCAAAACTCAGGAGAATCAAGTGGGAGGGGTAGGAAAAGGATCATTAATGCTCTTCCAGATGCAGTAATAGAGAGAAGGCAGCGCAGAATGCTGAAGAATAGAGAATCAGCAGCTCGATCTCGAGCTAGGAGACAGGTTTTGTAGCTACTTTTTGTTATACATCAGATTCATATGCTTGCTAATCAATTTTTCTGTTCATTTTTACCATGTCTTTTTAGATATGGTTTACTAGTTAACATGCAAAATTTCTTGGGATGTCCTTTCCCTTATGTTAAAATTTTCTGATGCAGGCATATACTGTCGAGCTCGAGGCAGAGTTGAGCAAGCTGAAAAATGAGAATGAAGAGCTCAAAAATGTTCTGGTAGACAATATTGAAATTGAGGGTTCTTATTTTTTTTTTCTTTCTTAATTATTTATGTTTTTTGGTGTTTAACATATTTTATATTCATCTACATCTGCAACAGGCTGCTGCTGAAGTCAAGAGATTAGAAGCTGTAAGTGATTGTGTTTCAAATATAATTAGTGTTAATGGTCTTAAAAACTTTTACACTAACAATCATTCTAAAATCATTATTAATATGATTTTTAGGATTATTATTTTCTGAATAAATATTGCAGGTTTACTGAATTATAATAGCTGTATAATTATAATATATTGATGCAGATAAATCAGAGAAAGCCCACAACAATGGCTGAAAAGAGGAGAGAGCAAATGAAGAAACTGAAGAGGGTTCTAAGTGCATCCTGGTGAACAAGTATCAAAGGCAGGCATTAGAAGATTAGCATGCATATGTGAAAAAAGGGAATAAAGTGCATGTGTTATCTAAGATGCACTTGAACCGTTTATCAAGATCTAAAATGCTGGTATATTTTGAAATAGGTACAAAAGAACAAAAATTAAGTGTTATGGATACTATCATTATTAGTATTGCTTTTGCTATTTTGAAATATGTACCTGTTCTCTCCATTTTTTTCTCTGGTTTGTAATAAAAATACTTTTGAGTATGAGTACTTTTTTGTTAAGTGTGATGTATTTTACATAAATTTTATTAGCATTTTGATATTTGTACAAATTAATCGTAAAATAAGTATTAAACTGCTATGAAATTATAGAAAACAAAATTGAAAATTATCATCTTCAATACCATGGAGATTCAATTTTCTTTAAAGAAAATAATGAGATAATTGTTTCAATGATAAAATGAGTGATACATATCATCATTCAGAAGTTAGATGATTTTGTTACATATATAATGCTAATCACTTGTAACTCTAACTAGACTGAATAAATTAAAATAAAAAAATACTAATTATCAGTCTTTTATTACTAATATGTTTTATTCATAATTTTATATTTAAAGAATTTTTTACCATGAGATATGAACATTGATAGATATGATAATATACTGAGATATCATTTAATTTTTGACAAGAGAGGCGAACAAAAAACTCAAATTATAATAAAGTTTATTATATTAATAAAGAATAAAAATAAATTTAAATTTAATATAATAATAACATATATAATAAAAAAATGTGTATATGTATACTTTTAGTAATATATCTGGTTTTTCCTTTCTTTTAGTAGGTTACTTGGAATATATAGATGTAATTTGTTTATAAAAAAATATTTTAAAAATATCTCAATATTTAAATTATTAAAATAAAATTGTGAAAACTGTGATAGAACATATAAATTGAATTTATAAAATAAAAGAGTTGTTTATCTGAATATCAAAATTATGGAAGGAGATAATTAATGGAGAAACGTCCCATATACTAATTTTCTAATAATTTAATTCATATAACTAATATAACTTGAATTTGAAAATAGTTAAATTTAAAAATAACTGAAATTTGGCCGAATATTTTAATTTTACACTACTAAACTGAATTGTTAATAAAATGGGAAAAAAAATCATTATTGTTTCGTAGAGCTGTTCTGCATGAAATGTGCATGAGTTCGGTTTGTGTACGTTAACGGTCTTCTTGTATTTATTCGCATAGCATGTGAATGTGCGTCCACTGGCCCAATTCACACGTAGTTATTAGCATGCATGCACCTATAAATTTTACGTTCGGTCCTTTTCATTTTATTTCCGTCAATTTATAATCTATATTTTTTTTTCTATTTAAGTATATATCGGTAAGAAATGAATTTTGACGATAAGAATACAAGAGAGTAAACTATAAATTTCTGTAACCTTTAAACATGTGACTGTAAAATAAGATTTTATTTAACTATGTAATTTATGATTTAGGATTGGTTTTGGCCCTATTGTAATTGAAGGATTTATACCTACCAAATCTTATCTGCTAATTTTATCAAATTTATCTTTTTGATTATTTATAATTCATATTAAGTATAGTACTAAATTCTTCTTTTATTCAAAAATTTCAACAAGCATACATGTTTCTTAAGTCCTGAACAAGGATTGTTTAGTACTGCAGGATGTTACAAAAAGGATGTGTTTGGTTGGAGGGGTGTTTATATCCTTATAATCTTTGTTTTCTCCTTTAAAACTGGTTAAACAGTAAGATTAATTGGAAAGAAATAATTTAGGTGTTCAATATACTCTGTTTCTTGAACATGTTCTTTCATTTTCTTTTTAAATTCTGATGATAAAATCTTGCTTAACTAAAAGGTACATTAACATAAATATTTTTTTTTATTTCTTCATTTGTGTTGTATTATTATTTTTCTTTTAATCTTTTATTCCTATTAACTTCAACAACAAAAAGTTTAAAAAATAGATATATTAATTAAAAATATAAACAACTTTTGTTTCTATAATGATAAAAACTAAAACTAAAAATAAAAAATATTTAAAATATTTAAAGAAAATAAAACAAGTGAGTGTCTCATGCGCATATATATACCATTTATAAAAGGTTGAGGTTATATCTAGATATTAAGGTTAAAGAATGATTCTGGTTGAATAAAGTGCATTTTTTTTAATCTCTACTAAGTTTTTTTACCAGATAATTCCTAAATAGAAAAATAAGGGATTTTCCATAAAAATATTTGAATTATAAATATCAAATTATATTTAGTGATCATTCCTTATAAAAAAATATTTTTTAATTTTAATATATTTTTCATCAATATAATCTTGTTAAATAATAAAAAATAATATTTATTTTATTGAAATACTTTAATACATTACAAGACATAGATCATCTTTGTAATCTTTATTTTTGTACGGACCAGTTGCTAGTCTGTCTCTTTCAGTGATATTTGATATTTATAAATTTTAGTGACTATTATTTTTTGTCGGATATGATTGCGTGGCTAAAAGTTCTGATTCACACGTAGTGATCATGCAATGTCTCTCTTGTGAGATTGAAAACTTATCTAACCTATACATTTTATTTAAATAGCTCATTATAAAAGAATATTATTTACATTTATTTATAATGAATTTTAATTACATAATTATATATTAAAACATTTATGTATTAAAGAAACAGAGCAATCAATGAAGTCTTCAGAATGAAATTATTTTATTAACAATAAAATTTATTCTTTTATACAAATTCAATCAAATTATCATCTGAATTCTGTTTTTCACACATTGAAGTCACTCTAAAATGCAGATTAGTGCAATTGGATTAATTGTTTCAAATCTAATTAATATATATATATATATATATATATATATATATATATATATAACATTTTGTTTATTAAATAAATTATTTGACTTACAAAATCATTATTGTTGTTGTTAATGAATTTGAAAAAACTATTTTTGAAAGTGGAATAACATTTTTACTTTTATGAGTAACTTTTCTATTATAAAGCAACAATTTTAATTATAGATGCAGTATAGATCAATTAGAATCAAATTTGAAATACATTGAAATAGGTAAAATGAACAACCAACAAAAACAAAACACATAAAGAATTGTTATTGAGTTCTGCAGGAAAAGGTAAGTCTCTTAAAAATAAATATTTAATACATATTCTACACTTAAAAGGTGGCATTGACATTATCTTCCTTTACTTTATTATAAAACATAAAAACATAGGGTATTTAAGATAATATAATATGTATATTATTAATCATGTATAAAATTATTAAAGTTTTAAGTAAAACCATTAGAAGTTACATTATTGATGTTTCTTTTATTAGTTAATACTATGAAACAATTTTACATGTTAGTTAAACTTATTATAACAAAACTTAATTTATAATTAAATAATAATAATAATATAAAATTTGTATTATCAGGGTATTTAATTAATTATTTTTCCTTTAGTGTTACCCTGTGTGTGTTGTCACTATTGTGATAAATATGACATTCATAGAGGAAGAAGATGAAGTTATTGAAACTATGACTATATTTGCTGTCTGATAGTGAACGGACCATAAGAGTGAAGCTTGCATGCAATTTTCTGTATCAGACACTAAGCACAGATGTGTTTTGTATTTTTTTTTCATAGAATCTAAATCCCTCTTTATATTCTATTTCAAGAAGGAAGAAAACAAAAGAACCAATCTTTATTTTCAATTCTTTTTCCTCTATTTTCTTCTTTCTTATTTTGCCTAGATAAAATAAACTTAAATTACAACTACTTTATAATAATGAAGATAAAACACTCATTTTATCATAAATAATCCTTCGTTTTTAATTGTGCAATCAACCACTTTATAAAGATAATATGCTATGTGATAGTAAAAGGGATGAAAAAGAATAATTTCTTGACTCATTTTATTATAATAATCCATTTATATACAACAAATAAATAATTAAGTAAATTAATCAGACTATAATCTAAAAATCTAATTAGGCTATAATTAGAAAAACTAATTAAGTTAACAGAAATATACTGATAATGATCTGCATAATCTTATATATATATATATATATATATATATATATATATATATATATATATATTATATAT
>Ga0209489_101313_pt1 | contig 50724 bp, 30 predicted proteins | sample SiratrowhiteBW_FD_187527 | JGI IMG/M metagenome (GOLD analysis project Ga0209489, IMG submission 187527) | Root nodule microbial communities of legume samples collected from California, USA - Siratro white BW (SPAdes) (version 2) | ecosystem: Host-associated > Plants > Roots > Nodule | place...
CTGTATGCAATATGGGTATGAAAAGATAACTCCACCCTCAACTTCAAAAAGAAAAATACTAAGAAAACAAAAAAATAGTCCTAAGACCCCCCATAAAAATCAACAAACTAAAAAATGGACCCCAAAAGGTTAGTACATGATTTTTTAAACTCTTTATTTTAATTTATTTTGTTTAACTAACAATTTTTACATCATTATATTTTAATTGATGTAATATATCTTCAAATAATTATAAAAATGTCATTATGTTTTATAAAAATTCTATGGGAAAATCTCTATTTTGAAGTAGTGATGCTTTGAGTGATTAGAATTTCTAAATATTGTCAACCATTTTTCACTTACGTACTCATTAACAATCTCTTAAACGATCAAAGTCTTATCAAAATTTAAGATAATTAATTTTTCATCTAGTGTGTTGTCACTTAGAACAACTTCAACCTCATTTAAGCAACATAATATTATCTTTATTTTAAGCAAGGATTGATGAAATGTTCTTCTTTGCTGGAATAGTTATTAATTCTTCGCTTGAATAGTTATTAGTTCTTGTGAGAACCTTTGTAATACTTTTGATTGTGCTATTTTTTTTAACAAAAATTGTCATTGATTCTATTTATAAGTTTATACTACTTTTGTTAAGCATATTTTTTTAACAAAAAATTGGTATTACAAATGTTAATCACTCATTCAAAATTTTGTGATGACTTCTTTCGTGGAGAAAGTCTTTAAAGACTACATGTTTTCGTTACAAGTATTTACACATTAAAATTTATACAAAAAAAATAAACTTATTCAAAAAATTTGTCATGAAATATTTATTTAAAAAAATGTATTTTTAGTGTTATACTCATTTTAGTTGTTTTTTCTAAAGATTTTCAATACATGATAAAAAAGATAAATAAAATTAATTGAGAATAATTTATTATATATATGGCGTTAGCAGTAAGTTAGTAAATATTTTTTTAAACTCCTTTGTTTTCTTTATTTGTTTAACTAAACTTATCTATTTTTTAAAAATTCTATAAAAAGTATTCATCTAGCTTATCCTTCATAGAAAAAATAAACTCGAAAAACTAATACTTTATTCTAATGTGAAACGTTACACTTAAGTTTTTAAAAATTTAAATATAAAAGGGATGTAGATATTTAATTAATTTATTTGTGGTGGATTTTTAAGATCTTGCATTATTAAATTAGAAAAAAAAGATAACAAAAATATAAAATAATTAAATTAATATTATATGTTGAATATTATTATTTTATGTATATACACATGTAAAAAATAAAATCAGATCAATATATTTGTTAATAAATATTATATTATTTAATATCTTTCTATTCGAGCATCTTTCTTCAAAAACAATATTAGAATATTAGATTGAAAATTCTTTTCACATAAGTAATATGTACCAAAAATTATATTAATATAAATTACTTAATATCTTATTTTTTATATATAAAAGTATATAATATAGATTTTATTTTACATGTTATCAATCATTCAATCATTCCGTGATGGCAATTAAGGAAGTCAAATCATAATGAAACCATAAAATTGAAGAGTGAATTTGAGTTGATTTGAGACGAAAGCGTGTGGAAAGTTAAGTTAGTTGGATTACGAGAAAGATGATGAGAAATGGAGAAAAAATTTATAAAAGTTTGTAAGTGATATAATAGGTGTAATTGATAAAATAATTTTTTTAATAGATAAAATTATAGTTAAAATTAATTTGAGATTAAATATAATTAATTTATTAAGTGCAATTGATAAATTATTATTATTATTATTATTATTATTATTATTATTATTATGTTAATTGATGAAATTGTAAAAATATCAATTATTTTAAAATTAAAATTAAAATAAAAAATTAAATTATTATTGTTAATAATATTGTTATTTTATAAATCTATTTTAATTATTATTATTATTATTATTTTAATTTTATTATTATTACTTTTATTATAATTTTACATTTTTATTATTTTTATTATTATAATTATTATTTATAATGAATATGATTGATAAAATAATTTTTCTTATAATGTTATTATTATATTTAGTTTTGAAATTAATATTATTAGTATTTTATTTTTATAACTATCTTAGTTTTATTGTTTTATAATTATATTAAATGTATTATTGTTTTAGTAATAATAATAATTATTATTAGTTTTTATTATGATATATTATATAATTATTATTTACTTAATTATAATATAAATAAAAATATTAACAAATTAATAGTAAATATTAATTATATAAAAAATAATAAATTTAATATGCTAAACTTTCTCGTTTTTTCTTATTCGTATCTAGTGAGAGAAAGTTTGAGCAGAAATTTTATCTTGTTTTTAGAGATTTTCATTCTCAGTTTTTCCAACTTTTCTTCATGTCCTAGCTTTCCATCATTAGAAGCGAATACGTCCTTAGCAAATTGAGTTATACCCCAATTATTAACTATAGTTATTAGTCTAATACTAAACGCTTGATTCAATATTGAAATTAATAACTCCTAGAAAATATTATATAATCAATAATTTTATAATAGATATAGAATAAAAATTTGATTAATGATGTGTTTGGAAAAAAATATATTCAATTAAAAAATTAGAACAATATTAAATTCTATACATAATAATAAATGTAATGAATAAAATAAATGCATTTTATCATTATATTATCGAAAAGTTAGGCGAAAAACGGTTAAGGGACTGTTTTCTAGCTCATTAATTTATTTCTTTTTTTTTTATTTCTAAAAGTTAGAAAAGTGTAACATTTGACAAAAGTTATGCTGTATTATAAATAAGAGAAATGTGTTTTGTCACCAAACTATTGAAAAGTTAAAGAAAAATTAGTAAAAGAATTTGTTTAGTTCTTTATTATATTTTAGTTAAAATATAATTTGATATTTGATAAAACTTACATTAATATAATTTGATTTATTTATATATGTGTTCGCGTCTAAAATTCATAGATAGCATTTATGAAGGAATTAGTTCAAAACTTATAGTTAATAAAAAAAATTAAAAATAATATTTTACAAATATTAAGTATTAAGAAACAATAATAAATGTTATAAATAAGATAATACGTTTTGTAATGGAAATATTAAGAAAAAAATAACTAAAGGAACCTATTTTTAATGTTGTTATTATTTTTATTAGAAGTAACCTATTTTTAATGTTGTTATTATTTTTATTAGAAGTAACCTATTTTTAATGTTGTTATTATTTTTATTAGAAGTAACCTATTTTTAATGTTGTTTTTATTTTTATTAGAAGTAACATTGTTATTTTCTATAAGTTGTTGTAAAGAAGTATTTGATCTATCTTCTACTTGAAGAAGAAGAAAAAAAACCAAAAGAAATAGCATAAAATATTGCTTTGTTTTTAAAAGAAATTATACATCTATATTTTTAAGAATTTATATGAAATAATGGTTATTTGAGATGTGTTTAGATTTGAAGATGAATTTGAGAGAGTGAAAAAAAAAAGTGGATTTAAAGTCAAAATATGTGTGAAAAAGAGTGAAATTGAGGTGAAAGTAAGTGTTTTTGGATTAAAATAAAAATAATAAAAAATGTAATCGATAAAATAATTTTTTTAATAGATGAAATAAAATTAGGTATAATTTATAAAATAATATTAAAGTTAAAAATAAATTATTATTGTTAAGATTATTATTTTATAAATTTATTTTAATTTTATTATTATTACTTTTATATTATTATTTTATAATTTTATTATTATAATTATTACTTATGATTTTATTATTATTTTTAGTTTTTAACATTAATACTATTTTGTTTTTTATAATTATCTTATTTTTATTATTATTTTATAAATTTATATTATTAACATTATTTTATAAATTTATATTATTAATGTTATTTTATAATTTTATTAAATTTATTTATGTATTGAACATAAAACATATATTAACAAAATATTAAATTTATTTTCTTTTATTAATCATTTTAACATTCTTGTTTTTTTATAAATTTAATTATTATATATAATTTTAATTATATATTACTTTAGAATAAAATAATAAATATTTTTGTTATATTTTATTGAATTATAATAAACTTGATACTTTTATTGAATTATAAAAATTAACTTTCGTTACAAATCTTCGCATAAGGCTAAGAGAAAATTTAAGGAAGAATTTTTTTCCTTTCTCGGATTTTCATATTTTTGTTATATTTTATTGAATTATAATAAACTTAATACTTTTATTTCGAACTTTATGCCTTTTTCTTCTCTCACTTTGTTTTCATCCTTAAAAACAAACATAGTCTTAGAAATTTAATTAATTTATTATTAATAATGATTTTTTTAATTTAATTGGTAAAAATCTCTTTTAGAGTCTCTTATATATTATTACTTCTTAATTCAATTATTTCTAAATGTAAATACTACTAATAAAATGAAATTAAAAATAAAATAAAATAAAATAATTGAATTTTATTAATGCACAAAAAAACTAATTCCATTATCATAAAATAATTATATCAGGACACGTTAATCATTAAATTAAATCTTAATTATCAAACAAACTTAGTTTAATGAAGAGAGATATGAATGATGTAACATATTCTCCTTTCTCTCTCTGCATCTACATCTCCATCTAATTTTTCTCTGTACATCTACATCCATATATTAATTATCAACTTTAAATTTCAAAAAAGTTATAGCAAATGTAAATGTATTACATTATTGGTTTGAAAGAACATAAGATATGTGATAACATTGTTTAAGGATATTTTGGTAAATGAAGTATAACCATTAGTAGTATAAATCAAGCTGCAAGAACTTGCGTCTTTCAAGCCATAGTTCAAGTAGAATTTTAGAATTTTCTCTTTGTATTCCCTTCCACCACAAGCAAATTTCTCTTATTCAATGGTGCATGGAAACCGATAACCCTTACTTCCAATAGGCAAATTCACATTGAGCAAGGTCCTATACCCATAATGCCTAGCACAAATCTCAGTCACAGCCAAACTAACCAACAACAAAATACTTGGTATATAACTTTAAGACCGACATTTGAGAATTCTGAAATTGTTTATAGGTTCAAACTAATCATACTTGATGAGGACCATTTCATGCTTAATCAATACCTGAGTCAAACACAGAACCGATTCCTCATGGAACTAGGCTCAATGAAACTTGGATTCAAAGAGAGTATGAACCGATAGATGAACCAAACAGACAACTAATTCCTCGTGGAATTCGGCTCAATGAGTCCTCGACTATGAGAGAGCATGAATTTGTGTCCTTAAAGCTTAATTTAATTAATTTTGAATAACATTCTTTAATTTTGTTTATTCTCTTCTAATTGCTTTTTCATTCTTGTTATTTGCAACTTTCAAGTTTTCATTTCCTCAGATATTAATACGTTGCATCATAATTATTTGTAGTGGGGCTAATTAAGTATGTCCAAAATTGCTAAAAGAGTTGTTTTTTTTTTCATCAGGGTTCCTGAATATGTTCAAAACCAGTCTGATGAGTGCTTTAGGCAACTGCCACCACCAACATACTCTGCACCTTATCCCATGTCCTGGAATCAGAACATTCTAGAGAGTGAATCTGCCTCCAACTCCTGCATATCAATGCTAACCAGACATTGCAACTCCTCACACCTGTCCCAGGGAATCTTCCTTCCCCTTTGGTTTTATCATATGGAGAAGCTAGCAGTAACACCGATGAGTCTCAAAGTCAAAGGGGTGGTGTGAATGTGAGTCCTTCCACGAATGCTAATGCTAATGAAGAGATTGATTTGGAGTTGCGCCAATGGGAGTCAATCATTTGTACCATGCATGTGATACTAGTAGAAAAAGGGCGTTGTCAAACCAAAAATTGACTTAATGCATGCATGCTAATAAGACTTAATGTCGGTTATGTTGGAAATTTGCTTTTGAAACTGTACATTGATTTGTTTCCGTTTTTGAATATGTCTTTAATTAAAATATTTGTTCTTAATTGTTAGAATATTCACTCTTAATTATTTCGTAGACGTTAAGATTTTAATTTGTAGGAGTTATTTCAGTCAGATATTTTTCTTTTCTACAAGCATTATAAATGTAAGCTATTGATAGCTAAAAAAAAAACGAAGCAATAACAATATTTTCTATTCATACATATCTCCTATTCTCGTAACACAACAATTTGTATCTGAGCTCTTAGTTCTTAGGGCCTGTGTGAGACCACGAGAAAAAAACAATAGAAGGAAACCAGTGAGGAACCTTTTGAGAAAAAAAAAATTTCACCCATGGCCGGAAACTTCATGGCAGCACCTCCGGTTTTCTCCGGAGAAAACTATCAAATATGGTCTGTCAAAATGAAGTCTTATCTAGAAGCGAGTGGTTTGTGAGATGTTGTGATGTCTGAAATCCAACCGCTACAAGAAGATCCAACTGTAACTCAAATAAGAAATTACAAATGAAGTGATAAGAAAAACGAAGGCCAAGACCTGTATTTACTCTATTGTTTCTGATATTGTATTCACTAGAATTATGTCATGTGAAACAACTAAAGAAGCTTGGAACACTCTCCAAGAGGCGTTTCAAGGGAATGAAAGAACTCGGCAGATGCAAGTTCTCAATCTCAGAAGAGAATTTGAGATGTTGAGAATGAAGGAGGCCGAGACCATCAAAGAATATTTTGATAGGCTCTTGGCAGTGGTCAACAAAATTCGACTATTACGTGAAGATTTACCTGATAGAAAGATCATAGAAAAAGTGTTGGTGAGTCTTCCAAAAAGATTTGAAGCAAAGATCTCATCACTTGAAGATTCAAGAGATCTCACAATGATTTCACTAACTGAGTTGATGAAATCTCTACAAATCCAAGAGTAGAGAAGATTGTTGAGGAAAGAGTTTTTGAGAGAAGAGTCAAATACTGCTGAAGGAGTTTTTCTAGCAAGGTCACAGTCGAGTTACAAAGCAAAGAAGAAAGGATGGAAAAATGAGAAGAAAAGTGATGAGGATGATGATGACGAGAAGGAGAAGTACTCATCATGTCAACACTATAAGAAAACTAATCATCCACATTGGAAATGTTAGTGGAGACTAGATGTGGTGTGTAGTTCTTGCAATCAAAAGGGTCATATGGGGAAGGTATGTAGAAGAAAGCAACAAGAGGTGCAAATTGCTCAAGAGACTGATGACGAGAAGGAGAATCTTCTTTTTGTGGCAACTTGCTTTGCTAGTGACATCATTAATGAAACATGGTTGATTGATAGTGGATGCACTCATCACATGACACATGATAAAGACATGTTTGTAAAGCTTGACAAAACCCACTCTTTGAAAGTCAAAATTGGGAATGGAGACTATATTGAGGTCAAAGACATAGGTGATATTGCTATTGATGCTGGCTCAGGTACAAAAATAATCTCTGATGTTCTATATGTCCCTGAAATTAATCAAAATCTGCTAAGTGTTGGACAAATTTTAGAGAAAGGCTATGTTGTTGTGTTCAAAGATAAAACTTGTGAAGTCTTTGATACAACTAGCATTAAATTGATGTCAATAAAGATGAAGGGCAAAAGCTTCTCGGTAAACTTGCAAACATATCTTGCTTACTCTTCTGCAGTTAATTCGGGATAGATTTAGCATAAAAGGAAGCAGTCTAGGAAGTCTGCAGTAGAAAATCATGGGAAGCCAGTAGTGAAAAATCATGGATTGGATTCTCGTGATGATGTTAAAGTTTCTAAAGAATTGATTGTGAAAGAGATTAAAGGCCTTGATGTTGTTCCAAAAATAACTGAGCAAAAAGGTTTTGATGAAAATGTGGATGATCATCCTGTGAGAGGTAATAAATTCCTCTCTGACATATATCAAAGATGTAATATGGATGTTCTTGAACCTGCTGACCATGAGGAAGTTCTCAATCACCTAAAGTGGAAAAAAGATGAGGAGGAGGAGTTGTTTATGATTGAGAAGAACAACACTCTTGTTGATATACCTTCAGATAGAAAGGTAATTGTTGTATATGATGGTTCAATTAACAAAAATAAAGCAAAGTTTGTTGGGTATTCTGATATTGATTGGGGTGGTTCCTTGGAAGATATGAAGAGTACTTTAGGATATTGCAAAACTTAAAACCATTTGTTTACCAAGCCACTACTAGTCAGCAAGTTTGAATTCATAAGAAAAAAGATTGAAGTTTACAGTTCCAAAAATCAAGGAGGAGTGTTGGGAATTTGCTTTTGAAACTGCACATTGATTTGTTTTCGTTTCTGAATATGTCTTTAATTAGAATATTTGCTCTTAATTGTTAGAATATTCACTCTTAATTATTTCGTAGACATTAAGATTTTAATTTGTAGGAGTTATTTCAGTCAAATATTTTTCTTTTCTGCAAGCATTATAAATGTATGCTATTCATGGCTCAAAAAAAAAAAGAGAAGCAATAACAATATTTTCTCTTCATACATACCTCCTCCTATTCTCAAAACACAACAGGTTAAACCAAAAATCGACGTTGTCAAAAACGTGGTGGCATTTGTAAATAAATCAACGTTCATAATGTCGGTTAGACCAAAATCGACATTGTGATATGTACACAATATCGGTTAAACAAAACAACCGTCATAGATATATCAGTAAAAAATAAAAATTCAAAATTTAAAAATTTTCAAATGGCGGGTGAGCACACGTCGGTTAGGAGCTAAAAACTGACATGGTGTGTCCAACCATGACGTCGGTTATGGAACTCCAACAGACGTCATGGTCACGCTGAGTAAATTGAGGAAAAAGCTGGGTAAAATTAGGGTTTGCACCACATCGATTATGGGCTTCTAACCGACGTGGTGGGCCATCATAATTAAAATTGGGGATTTCAGGCCATGAATCACATCGATTAGAAGCCCATAACCGATGTGGTGCTTCCAGCTTCACTGTTTTTACTTTTACACTTTGTCTCCCTCCCTCATTTTCACTCTTGTGCGCCTTGCTGCTTCATAGTTCTCTCTCGCTCACGTTGCCTTTTTCTCTCTCACGCATCCTCTCTTGTATTTTGTCTCACTTTCTTGCTCATTTTCTCACTGGTACGTGGTGTTCTCCCTCGCATGTTGTTCTCCCCCATCTCTCATTGTCTTTTGTGGTTTCATTCACTCAATTTTTGCATTTTTTGGTTTTGATAGATTTCGTTTGGGTTAATTTCCATTCACTGATTTTGTTCTCACTATCTATAAGAGGTATGTTTTCTTATTTTTGTATGCTTGGAATACTTTCTGAATGTTTGTATCATAGATTTAGGGTTTCAAAAATTTTTGGACGAAAAAACTTCAAATAACCGCAACTTTTGATAGAAAGCTCGGATTGAGACGCTCCAAAAATGAAAGTTTCTCGAAATTACGTAACGAAGCTCCTGGGCCATTTTCGAAGGGGATTCTGAAAAAAAAATTCCCAAAATTCCATCTTTTACCCTATTTTTTTAATTTTTTAGATTTTAGCCTACTATTTATCAATTTATATTTGTCAAAAAGTTCTGGAAATTGTTGTAGTTGTTGTTTGTATGTATTGGAGATTTCTCAAAGCGATTCTGGAAAATTTTGAATTTTTTTTTCTGATTTTTTTTTAAAAAAACAGCCCTACTACGTCAGTTGTAAGGCTTCCAAACGACGTCATAGAGTGAACCACGTCGATTTTCTAGTCTTAACCGACGTGATGATGATCTTCACCATGTCAGTTGTTTAACCGACATCATTTTTAATGTCTCTTGGGTCAATGTCGATTTGGAATCTGACGATAAAAACCTTTCAGAACCGACAATAAAGATATTTTTTTTCTAATGGTGATTGTATCAACATTATGTCTCACTTAGTAATTTTATTTTATTTTATTTTTATTGGAGTTAGTGGTGTTGGAGTTTATTTATGTTTATCATGGTTACGTAACTATTGAGTTACAAATGTTCTTCCTTATCATGAAATAGAGTTGCTATTATATATTATTTGTCTTTTAATATATTTTCATCAGATTCATCTCTTATTGCTTACATGTTTTTCTCTTCTCTTTACATCTTGTGATTTAACTAAGGTTTTCTCAAAAATAATTTGTGAGTGGAATTTTTGTTGTATAACATTACAGTTTTCATACTTTTGTGACCATAACTATAACTGCATTAAATCAAGTTAGAAAAAAATAGTTAATAAATATTAAGAGATATGATCTGTGCAGAAGACCTCTCTTTATAATAATTAATTGAGGCTATTTGTAACCAAAATTTTGTTGTGCAATCTAATATTACTCTCAATTAATATAAGATTGATTTAATTATATAATATTAAAGTTGCACTGCGTTAATGGGGTGAGGGTGTGTTTCAGTAATATATATATATATATATATATATATATATATATATATTGTGGATGATTTAGCTAGTATATTCCAATATATAAGTTTGAATGTCTATTCTTAAATAAGTTTTATTATATTTTTTTAACATGAAGAATATTTTATATTTAATAAAATTATATTGTTTATTTTCAAAATGACTGTAAAATGATTTAGATGTGATTTACGGCACATCATTCTAGGTATACTTATGCAAAATTTACAGAAATGATTTTAATGATACATAAAAAATTAAAAACATATTAAAATGATTAGATAAATTAGTGAGATGATAAATATATGTATAGTAGTTGGTATTATTTTAACTTGTCTCAACTTAAAAAAAAAAACATTTGTATTAATTAGATATGAATATGGATAATAATCAATTTTTCAGAGTTGTGAGACGGGTTGTATGTATATACTCATTTTGAAGACACACATTTATTTATATATTTTTTTAAATAGTTTATTGCTCTTTAGTTCTTAGTCTAATTTAGGCTTAGTGTATATTCTTTTATTTTCTCTCAATTGTTTTACTCCTTTTATATTCACAAAGTTTTTTTAGCATCCTCAATGTACCTTTTCTCTACCAACGTTTGCAAAAATAATAAATAATAGATATTTTAATTGTCATAAAATTTTAATTATTTTTAATTATTTACTATTTTATATAATTATTTTATTATTATTATTATTTTATAAATTTATTATTAATATTATTTTATAATGTAATTAAATTCATTTATGTTTTATCATAAAAAAATATGTTAACAAAATATTAAATTTATTTTCTTTTATTGATTATTTTAACATTATTATTTTATTATAAATTTAATTATTATATATAATTATATATTACTTAAGAATAAAAGAATAAATATTTTTTTTATATTTTTTATATTTTATTTAATTGTAATGAAATTAATACTCTTATTTAATTATAAAAATTAATTATCGTGCATTTTCATGCTTCATTTTTCGAACTTTATGCTTAATTCTTCGCTCCTTATATTATATTTTTGTCGTTCGAAATAAATAGTCTTAAAAATGTAATTAATCTATTAGTGATTTTTTTAATTTAATTCATAAAAATCTCATTAAGAGTCTCTCATATATTATTACTTCTTAACTGAATTATCTTTAAATGTAAATATTACTCACAATATAAAAATGAAAATAAAATAAAATAATTGAATTTTATTAATGCAAAAAATAAAATTAATTCCATTATCAAAAAATAATTATAATAGGATAATCATTAAATTAAATCTTAATTATCAAACAGACATAGTTTAATGAAGAGATAGAATGATGTAACGTTTCTCTTTACATCTACATCTCCATCTCATTCTTCTCTGTACATCTACATCTATATATTAATTATCAATTTTAAATTTTAAAAAAGAGTGATAGCAAATGTAAATGTATTACATTCTTGGTTTGGAAGAATAAAAGATATGTGATAACATTGCTTAGGGATATTTTGGTAAATGAAGTGGTCATTAGTATTATAAATAGAGTTGCAAGAACTTGAGTCTTTTCAAGCCATAGTCCAAGCATAATTTCAGTATTTTCTCTTTGTATTCCCTTCCATCACAAGAAAATTTCTCTTATTTTCTTACCTTAGCTCAATCAATGATGCTTGTAAACCCATAACCCTTACTTCCAATAGGCAAATTCACATTGAGCAAGTTCCTACACCCCATAATGGCTAGCACAAACCTCACCCATAACCAAACCCATCAAGAACAAACTTCTTGGTATATAATTTTAAGATTGACCTTTGAGAATTCTGAAATTGTTTATAGGTTCAAACTAATCATGCTTGATAGGGACCATTTCATACTTGAATCAATACCTGAGTCAAACACAGATCTAATTCCTAATGGAGTCAGGCTCAATGAAACTTGGACTCAAAGAGAGTATGAACTGATAGATGAACCAAACAGACAACTAATTCCTCAGAGAGAGCATGAGTTTGTGTCCTTCAACCTTAATCTAATTAATTTTGAATAACATTCTTTAATTTTGCTTATTCTCTTGTAATTGCTTTTTCATTCTTGTTACATTAAACTTCCAAGTTTTCATTTCACAGGATACTAATATGTTGCATCATAATTATTGGTAGTGGAACTAATTAAGTATGTCCAAAATTGCTAAAAAGAGCTTTCTTTTTTGTTTTTGCATCAGGATTCCTGAATATGTTCAGAACCAGGTTGATGAGTACATTAGGCACCTGCCACAACCAACATACTCTGCACCTTATTCCATGTCCTGGAATCAGAACATTCTAGAGAGTGAATCTGCCTCCAACTTTATGCCTATCACTGCTAACCAGACATTGCAACTCGTCACATCTGTCCCAAGGAATCTTCCTTCCCCTTTGGTTTGGCCATATGGAGAAGCTAGCAGTAGCACCAATGAGTCTCAGATTCAAATGGGTGGAGCAAATGCAACCCCTTCCATGGATGTTAATGATGATGTTAATGCTGATGAAGAAATTGATTTGGAGTTGCGCTTGGGTCGAAGCCAATGAGACTCAATATTTGTACCATGCATGTGTGATTGTATCACCATTATGTATGGCTTAGTAACTTTATTTATGTTTATTAAGGTTTTGTAGCCATTGACTTGCAAATGTGTCTTCCTTTTCATGAAATAAAGCTGCTATTATATATGACTCATCTTTTTAATATATTTTCGTCAGATTCAGGGTTCCATGATTTTCTCTTCTCTCTGCATCTTGTGATTTAATGAATGTCTTCTCAAAAATAATTTGTGACTGGGATTTTTGTCGTACATCATCATATGTTTTCATACTTTTGTGATAATAATTGTAAATGCATTAAATCAAGTTAAAAAAAATAGTTAATAGATATAAATTTTCCCATGTTAAGAGATATGACCTGTCCTGAAGACTTCTCCTTATAATAGTTAATTAAGCTCATTTATAACAAAAATTTTGTTGTGCAATCTAATATTACTCTCAATTAATATAAAATTGATTTGATTATATGATATTAAAGTTATAATGTTAGTGTGGATAAGAGTGTGTTCCAGTAAAAAAAATATATATTTCTGTATGATTTAACTAGTGCGTTCCAATATATAAGTTTGAGTGTCTATTATTAAATAAGTCTTAATATAGTTTTTTTAACACGAAAAATATCTAATATTTAATAAAATTGTATTGTTTATTTTCGAAATGACTCAAAGTGACTTAGATATGATTAGGGTGACACATGATTCTAGTATGAAGTTTACATAAATATGACTTTAATGATACATAAAAAAATATTAAAAACATACATTAAGATGGACATAGTGTGTATGTATATTTTTGTTTTTAAGACACATTTAATCATTTATACTTCTTTTTAATATTCTTTATTTGTGTCAGGTGATTATGTCTCACTTTTAATTTAGAGTGTTAGTTTATTATTTTTACTTCTTAATTTAATTTTATTTGAAGAATGATTATCTTACTATATATTCCTTTATTCTCTGTCAGTTGTTCTACTCCTTCAATGCCAATAAAGTTTCTTTATATTCTCAAAGTACATTTTTTGGTATCAACCAATGTTTGTAAAAGTAATAAATAATAGATATTTTATTTGTCATAAAATTTTAATTATTTTTAATTATTTACTACTTTTTATAATTATTTGATATTTATATAATTGTTATTTAGTATTATATTTTATTATATTTGTAAAGTTAAATATAAAAAGGATGTAGACGTTTAATTAATTCATTTGTAGATTTCTTTAAAAACATAACATTATTAGATTAAAAAATGATAATAGAAATATAAAAAAAATAATATTATATATTGGATATTATTGTTTTATATACACATAGAAAAAGACACATATACCTAAATACACATAAATACATACTCATACATATATACATACACATACATATACAGAGACACATATACAGACATACAAACACAAAACACACACATGCAACCACACGCCTACACACGTCCTAAAGAGACACACAACACGCACATATGCAACCACACGCCTACACACGACTACACACGTCTGCACACACTCACACACATGCCAACACAATTTTTGGTATGTTAATGCAAGATTTACCATATATGATTTTGATTATATAAAAAAAAGGGAAAATTAAAAAACAACATTAAAATGATTTGATAAATCAGTAAGATAATAAATAAATTTGTATTTATAGATATTATTAATAAAAATGTGATTTCATGATGTTTGTATTAATCAGATGTGAATATAAAAAATATTCAATTCTTTAAATTAATTTGGGAAGGTGGTGTGTATGTATAATATAATGTTTCAGGTCTATTATAACAAAATTTAAAATTAATCCTGTGGTCATAATTTATAATTAAGGATATTTATAATAAATTAATCATCAACAATTTCATTAATTATAAATACCTTAAGTAAATTGTGATGAAATGAGTAATATTTGTAATTGTGTGTATTAAAAGAAGCCAACTAAACTCAATAATGTAACATAACCTATATAAATTCCAATTGGGTTGAGTAGAAGACGCATACCAATAGATAATGTTAAGTGTAAGGATTAAATAAAACACTAAAATCTTGAAGGTATAAATACCCTTCTCCTTCTAAAATTGTATTGTGTATTTTGATATTGAAGAAAACATCAAATTCATTCCTGTATTGTTATCCTATCTCCTAAATAATTTTCAAAGAAAAATAATAATATAATATAAACACCTTGCCCTATTAAAGCATTACCTAAAGGAACAATTATAAAAAAACAATATTAATTGAGAGATGTAGTAGAAAATGAAAAAAAGAAAAAGAAAAAAAAAGACAAGTTTGTATAGCACAAGGTAGAGATGCCAGGAAGAGAGTGAAAGTTCTCTTTTGGAATGATAACATGTGATTGTATATTTGACATTGTAATAGGAAAGTTACTCCACCTACACATTAAGTCAATTTATAGTAAATAAATCATAATAATTATTTTTGTCATACTATACATACAACATTTGGCACAGAAGGAAAAATCCTCTTTTAAGTCAAAAGTTTGTGATGACAGTATGCAAATTATAGTTTTTGTTGACAGATTCATCTCTTATTGTGAATGGATAACATGTTTTTCTCTTTTCTGTGCATCTTAGGATTTAACTAAGGTTTTTTCAAATATAAGTTGGGGATCTTTGGTTGCAGGAGGTCAAAGTTTTCATATTTTTGTGATAATAATTATGACTGCATTAACTCAAATTAAGAAAAATAGTTAATAGACATTTAAGTTTTCTGTGTGCTAAGAGATGTGATCTACCGGAAAGACTTGCCAGTTGTAGTAGTTAATTTATAAGGTCATTTGTAACAGAAAAATTGTTTGTGCAATCTAATATTACTAGAGAGATAACCTAAAATTGATTTAATTAGATATAATGTTTTGCAATGTTAATGTTCAAGAGAGTGTTCCTATAAAACAAAAAAAAAATATGATCTTTATAATTTAATCAGTGCATTTAAATATATGAGAGTCCGAACGTTAGTCCTAAATAAATTCAATTATATATATTTTTTTAAATGTATTTGATATTTAATAAAATTATATTGTTTATTTTTGTGTTTGAAAACAACTCTGAAATTACTAAGATTTCAGATGTAATTAATTGATGGCTCATAAGTATATTTATACGAAAATTTGGAGATATAATTTTAATGGAACATAAAAAAGTTAAAAACAAAAATTAAAATGACTTCATAAATTAATGACATGATAAATAAATTTGTACTATTAGTAATTATTTGAAATTGTCCCAATTTAAAAAAAATATTTTTATTAATTATATGTAAATATGAATAATATTTAATTTTTTAAAATGATTATGAAGATGTAGTGTGTATGTATATATTCATTTTTAAGGCACAAATTTAATTATTTATATATTTTTAATATTTTTTATTTGTGTCATGTGAGAATGTCTCAATTTCAGTTTAGAATTACCTTATTATCCTTTAGTTTTTAGTTTTTAGTTTCATTTTATTTGAAAAATCATTATTTTAATACATATTTTTTTCATCATTTTTTAATTCTTCTACTCTTTTAATATCCATAAAGTTCTTCTATATTCCCAAAGTACCTTTTCTCTACCAACATTTACAAAAGTAATAAATAATAGTTGTCATAAAATTTTAATTATTAATTGTTTATTGTTTTATACCATTATCTGATATTTATATAATTGTTATTTGATATTATGTTTTATTATACTTGTTTTATAAAATAAAGAATGTTTGATATTTAATAAAATTGTATTGTTTATTGTTGTGTTCTAAAACTATTCAGAGGTGATGCATAAGATATAAATCTAAATATATTTAAGCGAGATTTGTGTGATATGATTTTAATCATAAAAAAAATTGAAACATTGGATAAATCATTAAAACTAAATCATAAAAATTTTTGCACTTGTAGGTATTTTTAAATTTGTCTTACTTCTTTTAAATTGTTAAATTGGATATAGAGAAGAAAATGTGTATGTGTATAGCCATCATATATCTCCACCTCCATCATTTTGAATTACTAAAATATCTCTTTAGTTTTTTAAAAAACTTATATTTATTATCTTATTTAATCCTTGACTTTCTTTCACTTTTTAAGAATTTCATTTAACAATAAAATTTGTCATTCTTCCTTCAAATTGATCAAGTGTAATGATATCTACCAAATTAGTTTGCTTATATTTCCAAGAAATGTTTCGTCTTTCTACAATTTCAATTACATTATTTTTATCATTCGTTCAATTGATGGATCACATATAAAAGAAGGCAAATCTCAATTTTATTTAATTAAATATTTTTAAAGTATAAATTTGATCATTTCTATTTTTTTAATGTTTATTTATCATTCCATTTCAATTATTCGAATTGTTTCATATTCATTAAGTTCACATATATTTCTAAAATACTTTTCCTCTAAACTGCAAAAATAATATATATTCTATTTATCATAATACTTTAATTGTTTATTCTTTATAATTATTTACAATTATTATTTAGTATTATGTTTTAAGATATATGTAATTTTTTTCTTTTTTATTTAACATTGAACAAAAAATTATATTCATTTATGTTAAATTCTTGATAATATTATATATTATATTTTTATTTTTTAAAATTTATGTATTATGAGATTGAGGAGTATAGCTCCCAAATGAACACGAAACGCATTTCACGACCTCTATAATAAATGTGAAAAGATAAAAATATCCTTAAAAAAAATATTTTTTATTTCATCCAATCTGAAATGATATTTTTCTTAACTTTTAAATTGACCCAATCCGGAACCTTTCACTCCAGCCCCTCACTTCTGGACTAGCCAAATCCAAAATGATATTTCGCTTTGGCAATTGCTTCCTGCACTCCCGCTTTTCTTTCTCCATCACTTTTTCATAATACCAAAATTATTCTTGGGATGTAAAAAGTAGCTTCCGGAATTAGTATTCCGGAATGAATATTGAGAGTGCAAAATTAACTTCTGAATTTGATGTTTTAGAATAAATTTTAAAATGTAAGAAGCAGTTTCGGAAAATATTTTTTATAATTTAAAAATAACTTTTGGAAAATACTTTTTGAAATGTAAAATTAATTTCTGAAAGAAAAATATTTTTCAAAAGTCAAATTTACATTTTAGAAAACGTTTTCCAATAATACATTTTAGAAAAAGTTTTTCAAAATGAACAACAACTTTGAAAAAATGATTACGAAAATCATTTTTTGAAAAGCAAAATCAAAATAAAAAACACCCTCTCTGCGCCTAAATCCTTCACCACCTAAGATCCACAACAATAAGAACAAATACTCCATCCACAACCACTACAACCCACCACTAAATTATTATACACTAACAAATGAAAACAATCACCCCCAATATTTTCATACAGTGTTCAAATCAAAGCTCAAACACGTACCTCTTTACTCCCAAATAGCAAATCTGCAGTGTCTCCCCCAACATGCAGCAACTCCAACCTGCCGCACCTTTCAACCGACGGTGCCTCCTCCAACACCATAAGTCCTTTTCTCTTCATTAACAAGAGTATGAATGGTCATTCAGATATTTGATGGAGTGTAGGAAGCAAATGTAAAGGTGGTGCAGGAAGTAATTTCCTTTTGCATTTGACTTTCAAATTGGTTCAATCCCGAACGGTTTTTTTTTTTTACTTCTACATTAGTCTAATTTAGATCTGAATTGACAAATAAAGTTTAATTGGAAAATATAAATACATGCCAAGGCCTGTTTCCTTTATTTTTATAAAGCCCTCTTCAGTTGTTTAACAAAAGTTATTTTGAGCATTTTATAAAGTATGGAGGTTCAGAATATATTATGGAAGTGTAGGAAGAATGCGTCTGAAAACGAACGAGTATTAATTTTTATTTCGAAAACGAACGAGTATTACCCGACCTCTCTTTATCGTCACTCCTTTAAACCAAATGATAACTATTTTAATTGAAACAAATTTAAGTATTGGCATCTAAAATAGTAAACTGCTTAATTCAAGTTCAGGAAAAAGTGCGATGGACAAATTTCGAGACCCGTGAAAATATCCAGTTTCTATTAAATAAGTTATAAAAGGTTGGGGGACTGCCTCCAAAAAAAAAAAATTCTAAAGTTACTCTTTGATTTAGTCTTGAGGTTTTAGAAAGAATAGAACAGTAAATTGGAGATGCTTGCGTATGGCTGTGCAGAAACTGGAAGGGTGAAGGTGACGGTAAGCTGCTGTGGTTGATTGGTAGTGTTCTGTGGCGGTCGATGAAGGATTGCGAGTGCGACGACATGATAGAACAGTAATGGCACAGTATCATACGAGGTAAGTTGGGGTAGAATCAGATTGAGTTATGATTGAGTTATGGAAGACGGGTTTCAGAACTCATTTAATTATTTACGAATGACTTGAGGAACATATTGCTCCCCAATGTATTTTTTTCAAGGTGTCTAAATATTACGGAACAAACAATTCCGTATTCGTAGGACACGTAATATATTTTTAAATCGCAAACCACGTTAAATCTTCCGATATTCTATAAATTTAAAAATACATTATACTTACCTCAAATCATTTTCAAATACGTTACTATTATAAATTTAAAAATACATCATATTTATCTTAAATAATTCTCAAATACGTTACTATTGAAGGTTCACTGAATGAAAATAACTAACAAATCGAACTACAGAACTACTACTTACTGTGCTTTAAAGATGACGCTGCAGAATTGAAATGAAGAGAACTTCGTGAAGAAGGAAGTATGAGAGTTTTAGGATAGAAGAGCATTTGGACATTCAACATAATATTTTTTAAAAATATTTTGATCCTAAATGAAAAATTTAGAGGTGCACAAAAAACACTTCGAAGTGCAGGAAGAAGCAATCAGGTTTGGTTAGCCATTAAGCCCAACAGATTAGGTTATTTTCTACCTTTGGTATTTTATGGGCTAATTGAAATTCTTCCTGTGATTCTTCCTGTACTTTCATATTCTTTCTGACCATCTTCATATACTTAGCAAAATTATTATTATTATTTTAATGAAAAAAATTAAAAGAATCTTACACATTCTTATTTTTAATTTAGAATAAAATAAGATTATATTTTAAATGATACAAAATACAAAAATCATATTCCTAAAATCATATTTTAGGAAATCATTTGCTTATAAGGCTCCGTTGGCTAGGGTTTTTGATTTTTGAAACTCTTTCACGTGGCATTCAATCTCTAATTGCGTGCCACCTTTCATTTGTCTCTTTTCATTGTAAAATCTCAATCTTTTTTGTCAATTTATCATAACTCTAAGTCTTATGAACCCTTTTCAAATGAATTAAGTAGACTTCTGATCCAAAAAATGAATTAAGTAGACAATTTTATGGTTCTTGGAATACAAATCAGTGTATTGTTTTTATTCCTCTTAGGCAATTGGCCAATTTGAACTTCAATCCTTCAAGAGGCGTTGTAATTCAACTCATTACAATTTGATTTACGTCTTCACAAGCTTTCTTTATGATATACCATCATCATTGATACACCAAATCCATATATTACTTCAATATCATCGTTTCTTGTTTGAATCATTTAAATAAAGGCGGAGAAACATGTATATAAAAGGGTAGAAGAAAAATATGATTGAAACAAGAATTGAATTAATCACGTGATTAAAAATATTGATTGGTGAAGAACATAAAAACAAAATAATCCAAATGTTGCTCATGATTAGTAAGTTTATGTTCATTACTATTGCCGAAATTATTCGTTGTAATCCTTTAGCAGTTTTATTTTCTTCTCTTAATACATCAAAATTAGACAAATTAAATTGTCCTTTAGATGCAATCATAGGTACAGTAGTGACCCCTCCAATGCTTATTATCTTTTGACGCTTGATTTTAATTTTCCTACGCAATTCTTTACTTAATTTGACTTGAAGTACCTCCAAATTAGAAACAGCCATTTGACACTTGTCCAGCTTTCATTTTTTTTCCTTTTAAGCTTGCTTACTTTGTCATTATGAATAAGCAGCTTTGAAAATACCACGTCTTTCCTTTTAAGACAAATATTTGGCTAATATATCCCTTGTTTTCTGCCTTAGCAACACCCAACAGTGTCTATTAACTGGGGTTATTGACGTGCAAGTTAGCCACACAACTTTCTTAAAAATTACGAAGGAAAGGAAGGAAAAAAGGAACGATCTTTTAAGGCCCATATGTTTTTTTGTTTGGGCAGATATAATAGAATTCAAATTAAATAGCCCAAAGCACACGCATAGAACTCTCGTCATAGTATATGGGGAACCCTTGGACGGCTATAAGGCAATTCTCCCTTTGCCTCTCACTGATCTTCTATCTCCCTAAAGAAACAAATCAATTAAAACTGAACTAAGACCATGCTCCAGGTTGTCTAATGCAATATCTAGCTCACCAGATTCAGTGACCACACCTTCAGCTTTTAAACCTTCAGTTTCAATCTGCACAACTTCAGCCTCTAAACCTTTAGTCTCAACAACTTCATTGCCTCAAACCTTACCACTCCCAATCAAATTGCAAGCATGGGTATCCAAGTACAAAATATGGTGATATGTGTGACAGGATACTACTCCCTACTCCCTGAGGTAGTCAATAGTAGCAAACTTCGAGTAAATCTACAACAGTTGAAATTGTTCTTTTCTAAGGAACCACACTAATAAACGAAGAGTTTGTTTGATAATAGAAGACAAAGATATTTTAATTTTCTTGTTGAACAGAAAGAAAGAAAAGGAGAACACAATAAATTTTTTGTTTGGAAAGATTTATTATAAACACAAAATTAAAGGTAATAATTATTGACTATCCAAATTCCTGTTAAACAGAAAGACACATCCATTAATAAACTAATGACGATTTTTAAGTTTAATGTTAACAAATTCAAACATTTATATTTTCATCATTTTTTTTAAAGATTTTCATTTAAAGTACTCTTCCTTGTGCAGTGAATGAATACTTATCATTTGACTAAATCAGAGATGAAGCTAAAGCATTATTAACTTTAATAGAGACTCTCAAATTTTCATGTCTTTCTTAGAAATCAAGTGATTCATACTGAAGAGACTTTTTATCCTTCGAAACATTAAGTGACAAGTCCTTGTTCTAGTTCCCAAAATCTTCTAGTTGGATTTCTAAATTTTTCGTCTATCTTAAAATTTCATTTGTCTCTTCTATCTGTCCCTTATTTCTTAATGTTGTAACAAGAATATTTGAAGACAGATTAGGTGCTGATAGATCCATTATACGGGTAAACCTCTAGTGGGCAAAAAACTTCATCCCTAGCTACCAACTCTTTTCCGGATCACAAGACAAATGAAATATCCTCTTTTGAAATAACCACACTACTTTCTTCATCAACTAGAGGACTGAAAATTTCATCTTTCATCATAAATTGTGCTTTATTCTTTGTGGTTTCCATCTCTACCATCTGGGTTTCTAAGCTTTGGATGTGTTAAGAATTTCTTCTGCATCCTCAATTTTCCCTTCACGCCAGAGAGAAAGGGCCTTTATCTTTAGATTGAGTTTGAACATCCGATTCTTCATCATCGCCATGTGTGCAAGCACTCGACCACTTTTGTTCTTCAAGTGCAACATTCGATCTCTCATGAAAATTGAACATCATTTCTCCAGTAATCGTCATATACTAAAAATAATATTATTTTCCAAGTCTAGTATATAATAGTCGTCCTCCATAGTACCTTTTTTTCCCTCCTTTTGGGAAAAACATATTTTTCCTCTACCTTTGATTGATACCTACGTTGAGTCTTCAAAAGACACATGTTCATCTTCTATCTATTATATATCAACAAAGAGATGTTTGTGCCTACACAACTAGTGTCTAGATACCACACCATGTCACTGTCCAGAGCGATGCCTTCATCGACCATCATGAGGATCCTTTCATCTTCCTTGACTAAATTTTACATCTTCTTCCACTTTCTTCTTGGTATAGCAATTCTTTGCATAATGTTCATATTTTTCACAATTGTAACATTCAACATTAGGACAATTAGAATGATCATCTCTTCCATGAACGTGGTCTCGTCCATGCCAGTTTTGCTAGTTCATTTGTCTTCTTTCTTCATTGTTGTTTCTGTTGTGTGGTTCTCCTCAAGTTAGGCCCAACAACATTATATTTTAAAATAATAAAATATTGAGGCAGCCCAACAGGTTTTAAGGGAATAAACTAAAGTGACTTAACAAGTTTTACACTCCACACAAGAAAAGAGAGCAAAAACAGATTGTGTCGTCTTTGCTTGCTAGAGTTCCTGTTTACTTTGAGCAGTTGTTTGAGTACTCATTTGTGCTTTATTTTTGGTGAAATTTCATCCTCTTGCTCCTTTCACCACCAGCATCAATATGGTATTTCTAAAATTTTATTTCTCTCACTATTTGAATACGCTCTATTTGTCTGTTGAGCAGTTTTCACTATTTATCTGTGAGTAGAACTAAGATTATTTTTCAAAAGAGCTTCTCTATACTCTGTACTCTTTGATATTATAGTGGAGATTTTTTTGGACTAGGTCCCGTGGTTTTTGTCCCTCTCATTGGGGGTTTCCACGTTAAAAATTGGTGTGCCTCTTATCTCTTACATATTATTTATTTTATACTCTCTGAATTTTTGGATTGTCGTAGATTAAGTTTCTCTTGGTTCTTTCAAGTGGGAAATGTTTTATTTCTCAAGCATATTTTTGAGTAATTATTTCGCTGCATAACTGTGCATAATCGTGCCTTTCCCATCAGTTTCCACTAGCACGATCTCTGCTATGACCGTAACCATGACCTCCACGTCCTCGTCCTCTCCCTTTGTTGTGTTGCACATACATCACCTTGTTCTCTTTGATGGTCATCTTTGTTTGTAAGGCTTCCTCTAAGACTTCTTGTTTCTTTTTCTTTTTTCGTTGTTCATATGCTTCTAGAGAACATTCGAAATCATCAATGTTTGTTTCTTCCAAATTTCTTGACTCCTCGATTGCACATACAACATTTTCAAAGTCATTAGTCAATGATAAAAGATTTTTCTCCATAACCCTTGCATCCGTAAGGTCCATTGTGTTTGAGTTGATTGACTACTGTTTGCATACGAGTAATTTAACTAGATACATCTTCTAAATTATTCATCCTCATAGCCCCCAATTCACCTAGTAGAGTTTGAAGACACATCTGTTTAACTCAATCGACACCCTTGAACACTTTTTCTAAGGTGTCTCATGCTTTCTTCGAAGTTGATCCACCAACAATCTTCTCAAAAGTTAACTCATCAACAACTCTATACAACATATACAAAGTTGTCGTATCTTTCGATCGCGTCTCTTTCAATGTTTTGTTTTAGGTCGCAAAATATCTAGTGGTATTTTTTGGTTCTTCAAAACCTTCTTGTGCCACCTCCCAAAGTATCTTGAGATCTAAGAATGACTTTCATTTAGATTCTTCAATTGTCATAATTTGTCATCTTTGTTAGTTGGGGCAGATGTATATTATTGGTCATACTCCTCATAGCTCTGATACTAATTTGATAACAGAGGACAAATGATATCTTAATTTTCTTCTTGAAGAGAGAGAAAAGGAGAGCAAAATAAACATTTATGTTATAATTAACATTAAAAACACAAGGTAATAGTTATTGACCATCCAAATTCCTTGTGAATAGAAAACCCACATCCCTAAACAAATTAATGATTTTGTAGTTTAATGCTAACGTTTTTATTTTTTGTGTTTATTGTTGTTGTTCCTCTCACCAAATAAAGGCCCCTAATTACCACATTGAACTCACTCTTATTACAAAGTATGGACTTAATTATGTGAAGTGATTGCAATCAAAACTACTACTATTAAAGTGTTCTTAGGTTATAAGCTAGCCATGTCCTTAATTGGGTTTTAAGCATATTCAAGGTAACTAGCCATATCACAGAATGTGCTATATGCATATTCTTTTACCAATCATGCCAAAAATTGTGCGCAGAGAGGAAATGAACCAAAAGTAATATTGATCCCATTCGTTTTATAAATAAATTAAAAAAAAGGAAAAGTTAAGCCTAAGTCGTCTCCTAATGAATCCGATAGTAAATACAATCAATCAATGTTTAAAACTTATATGCAACATGGAAAGTTAGTGATAACAATAAATTAAATTAAAGAGGGGGTTTAAGAATTTTTGTGCAAAAAATTAAAATAGATAATATAAAAATAATGAAGAAAATAGGTTGGCTCTCCAAATCTATCACAACAAATTCTTTCTTGGTTTTCTTAATATTATTATCCTTTAATTCTCTTCACAGAGTTGAACTTAATCAAAGAAGCATCAATCAAATTCAACATAATCTTATCGGCAAAACAAACATCTAATAATATATTTAATATCTCACATGGTCTCCAAACGTCTACTCAATGAGATGTATATATTTTATCTCTTGGCTAAGCGTACAACAAACTGATTAAGACTAAGAATTAACCAACCACTAACTTTAATTAAGGAAAAACAATTGAATTCTCAACAAGCGTTCAAAAACAAATATTTTTTTCAAAAACATAGATTTCAAAAAGACCAACAAAATAACACAATTGTTACAGAGAATGTAAAGAACAAAACTTAATTAAACAAAGACATCCCAAAGGAATTTAGCCTTCCATGACAAAAAGGGCAAGAATTACAAAAAACAAATAAAAATAGAGTTTTATGTTATACAGGAATGTGTCATTTGTGCCTTCTCAAACCTCTATTTATAATTTCTTTTTTCTTTAGTAAACTAACTCATAATTAATTCATTCTCATATATTATCCTTGTAATTATTATATGTTTCCTTATGTGCCAAAGATTAATTTTTGTAAATATCTTCTTTGCAATAAAGTTGTAGATTTTTGTTGTCCTAATTTGTTTCAAAATTCTATTCCACATACCATCTCATGATAATTGAATTTGATGGAAAAGATATTACAAAATATTTAAAAGAAATTTACTCTAAATCAAGTAACAATTACAGAAGATAATCTTTGTAGAAAATTTAAAAAATATTTTTACAAAAAGATTTGGAACCTATAGAATCTCTACAAATAATTATAAAAAAAAAAAAAAAAGAGAATACACTTCAAATCTAAATTTAACCGATAATCTCAATTAAAATCTAACTAATCTAATTGAGTAGATGTTATTTAAAAAAATAAATTTATTATCATTACAATATAAAGAGTTAAGATTAAACATTCTAAACTTAACTCTAAATATAAATAAAAGGATACTCATCAAATATACTCTAAATATAAATAAAGGTATACTGATCAAATATAGTGAGATTATGCAATTTAGAGAAGTTCGTGAGTCAATATAAGTGTCAAATGTCGACAAATGTCACGAAGTTTTCTAAATTTGTTTCTAATTCATGCTATTTTAGATAATGTTTCTTTCACCAAGTCTCCCTGTATAAGCTGAACATTTTATAGGGGGCTAATTTTGAACAATGAAAAGAATAGCCAGGGGTTGCTCTGAAAATGTTGAGTGCCTGGGAGGAAGAAAAGTAGGGTGCAGAGCTAGTGCAGGCGGATTGAACGAACTTTTTAATGGTTAATAATTGAAAGCATTAAAACAAGTTTAGCGTGAATAGAATAATCAATAATTCAAATCTCATTCGTAAGTATTTGAATAGAATTTTAGTTAAACAAGAGCTATGAAATTTTCTCATTTATCGGACATAAAACGTTGCGCGAAGAAGTCCAAACATCAAATAACATACCTATTTTGATTAATTAAATCAAATACCACAACGATTCCACATTAAATCCAGGAGATTAAAACCCTAAACATCAAACAACCTAAGATTGAAATGGACAGCGTCAACAACTCAAACAGCGACACTGGCAAAGTAGCAAAATCCTTGAAATGGAGCTTTTACCTAATGAAAAGTGTGCACAGTGAATTAGTAGAAGATTGAATATGGAATTGAAAATAAAATAATAGCTTACCAATTTGGATCGTCAATTTAAAACGTGGTTTTTTTCAGCGGAAACTTTAGCTTCTCTTTTTTACTTTAATAATAACAATATTTATCATATATTTTTATTTGAGTTATAAAATTTAAAAACATCCACGGTTCATAAATTGTTGTTTTTGATGGACAACGGTTTATTACACGTGGCTTAATAAGCAATGGTTTTTAAAAGAATTGAATTAAAATTTCTAAACCTAAGTCAAACTTATAAGAGCGTTGTATTTTGCATTTTTAAAACATGGTTTTATATCGTTGTCAACTTTTGCTTTCCCAAAAAGTCTAAAATGTTGTAATAATAAAGACTTTAATATCTTGTTTCCTTCTCTTCCAACCTTCTTAGGTAACCATCATCTCAATCGCTTCTCCCTCTACCTTAAGTGCGTACTCTCTCACTTAATAACATCTTTTTCGTTCATTTAAGTAACGTCCAATTAGTCAAATCATAAATTCTAATGTATCACTGCCATGTTCATTTCAAATTCGACTGTGCTTCCCTTCAAAATAGTTGCATAGAAGTTCTAGCAATTTTTTCTTAATTATAATTTTGATCCTATATTTTTTTTTAAAAAATGAAATTCAGTTTTTAATTTCTTGAATTTTAGTTTCTTAATTTTTGATTATACATAATATTGATCAATATTTTTTTTTTACTAGATATTAATTATTCATATTTTTGTTCGATTTTTAGTTCAATTATCCGTATTTTTTTCCTTTGAACGTGAAAAAATGAGATTAAAGAAAAACACAGTACTTGTTGTAACTCTTTTATCGGATTGAAGACGATAGAGATAATTAAAAATTAAGGGTTTAAATTAGGTAAAAATAATTTTAGGGACCAAATACATAATTAAAAATTAAATAACTAAAATTTCCAAACAAAAAATATATGAACCAAAGTTGATAATATTATGAAAAATAAGACCAAAATTATAATTTTTTTTTATTTTTTTTAATTCATACACGGATGTTTCTTTGGACAATGGTTATTCCCTTGCGCATCCTTAATTTATAATCTATAAATAATAAATGATTTTTTTTATTAAATTGATTTATGAAAAAAAAATAGTAAATGATTTTTTTCTTCTCTTTTCATTGAGTGATAACAAAATAGAATGCAATTCACATAACAAACCAGCTCAATTTCTTTTTTTAAAAAAAGTTCAGTTGAAAAATATTTATTAGGTTTATTATTTGTCTAATTTTCATTTATTTTTTCTTGTATATTTCCAATTTTACATTTCCTTTACTGCAATTCTTTCTAATGAACTCTACAAAATTAAAAATGTGAAAAACAGTACATAAACTTCCTCTAACAGTAAGTTAGGGAATGGAGAAACCAATTGCCTTTTCAACTATAAAAATGGATTTTAGATGGAATTGTAGAGAAAAATTTAAAAATTTAAAAATCTTATGTAATCTATAAGATCAATCATTCAAAGTTAGAGACTAAACATAGCAAGAGAGAAAGTAAAAAAATAAGAGAGTAACAATGCAAGAGAACAGATTGAGAAATGAATTATGAAATTGGAATGTTATTAAATAATATTTTAATTTTAGTTTGAAATAAATGATAGCTAATTAATAGTTAATTAGTTTGGAATTAACTACTAATTCTATTCTTAGCCAAAACTAGTAGTAAAATACAAAAAGTCTTGTAGTGTGTGATAAGCTAAAACACTAGCTATGAATTCTCTTAAAAATTTATATTCATTTTGAAATAAATATTTTCTTATTACGATTACATTTTTATCTTGTGTTTTATTATATTTTTCTATAATGGATTTTCATTAAATAAAAAATTATATTGTGTATTTTTAAATTTCGAAAAATTAATTTTACAGGGAATCTCATGAGTGATAAAACAATATCATAACAAATTTTAGTCTTATCTCAACAACTTGTAAGTTTTTTTTGGAGTTAACAATTGGGATAGAAGACATATATTATTAAATCTTGATGAATTTATAGTGATCGTTAAAATAAAGTATATTTTAATTAAGAAAGAAGGATATTTAAAAAACTAAATGCAGAAAGTTGAAAATATAGAAATACGATAACATGTTATTCCCCTGCAAATGAATTTCATTTTATAATAATATGATAATACATTTTGTCACGTGGTATATTAAACTTTTTTTTTTGTGCTATTTATCATTTATATATAACTATTTTTAAGCCACTATGTTCTTTAAATTATATATAATCACATGGATATTAGAGTGTTGATTAAGGTTGTGATTAAGTTACATTGGATGGAGCTCGTTTTGTGTTTAGTCAAATGTCGTATCACTCAAATTTGTCTCTAGTCAAATGTCATAATAAGTTTTATTATATTTTTTTAGTGAAGAAAATTTGATATTTACTAAGATTGTATTATTTATTTTTGTCTTCTAAAACCATCTAATTGTGATTAGTAATACATAATCTAATGATATATAAAAAATTAAAAAATAAATATTAAAATAACTTGATAAATTAACCAAATGATAAATAAATGCGTACTTGTAAATATTATTTGAACTTATCTCTACTTTAATAAAAAAATATTTATATTAATCAAATGTAAATATAAATAATATTTAATTTTTTAAATTGATTATAAAGATGTAATATGTATCTACTATTCATTTTTAGGAAACATATTTAACTGTTTATATTTTTATAATATTTTTATTTGTGATAAGTGAGAATTTCTCTCTCAATTTAGAGGGTTGATTAAGCTTATGATATTGATTAAGTTACATTGGACGGAGCCCTGTTTTGTGTTTAGTCAAGCTTGTATCTCCAAATTTTGTGTTAAAATTTTTAATAATATTTCTTAACTCGATTCCCATGAGGTTGCGTTGACATATTATAAAATATGCCCCTTGCTGTTCACGAGTGAAACCGAATAATGGAAATGAATAAACGAGTGACATATAAAACACTAACCTAGCCATGTATTATATTATCTTTACGTCCTAAACGTTTTTTTTTTTTCTGACTAATTGATGTCCTAATTCCCAATTACCTAAGTGTGAGGAAATAGATTAAAAAACGTTATAATAATTGTACTAAGAAAAATATCATAATTAAGCATTTTATTTTCCCGATATATAATAGATCAAGTATTTATTTATCTTAAATTACATTATTAGATGTAGTAATTATCTGGCGCTTAGTAATAGGTGGAAACTTTAAAAGTTTGAAAGTGTGGCATTAAAATAACCTTCTAACTTCTTGTGGTTTAAGTGTACTGTGCAATCTATGGATAGAGTAATTTATACTAAAAGGCTTAAATTTTTTTTTTTTTTAAATTGTATACTTTGAAATCACAATTATCAAGCATGGCAAATAAAGTGTTTCTTTAATTAATGAATATATATATATATATATATATATATATATATATATAGAGAGAGAGAGAGAGAGAGAGAGAGAGAGAGAGAATTAATGGATCTAGTTACCTCTAGAGTAACTTAAATGGCGATATTAATAGTCTTAACTATTTTCTTTAAATTTAATGCTTTAGTGACAGCTAATGTTAACTATTATGTTTTTTTTTTTTTTTTTTTTTAGAAAAAAAGTGAATAATGGAGATGGGTAGGAACTTTCTTGAAATTATTCAATGAGTAATTTGATCCCACATTTTAAGTGTGCACAAAATGGATGACCTAATCCAATAAATCTAAGGAAGAAAAATTGTGGGTCTGACTATATAAATAACCCAAAAAATTGGTATATACTAGTTTTATATAATACCAATAGGTTATTTTAGTTTAATTTAAGAAAATTAAAAAGTTATAAATTTAAAAAATAAAATTTTATGTATTTTTAAAGTTGAATCATATGAAAAATTAATCAATTTCAATTTTTAAACAAGAATTTAATATTTAAATTCTAACATAAGTAAAAGTTATAATAAAATAACATTATTTTTTATTTTTAAAATAGTTATAATTATTATTTTTAAAACATAAACTAGCATGCCATGCCCAACTAAATCCATTGTATATTGTTATCTAAATTGGTCAAATAGCAAAATTAATTGACACTAATTTAGAAAATTAGTATTTAGTCTCACCATCCCAACTATATTAGAGCTTTTTCTAGGAAAAATACACCTAATATACTATTTTCTCTCTAACTAAAATTAGTTTATGTAGAAGTTTAAAAAGTTTCATATAAGAGAACTTTTTACAAATTAAAATTATGTATGAGCTAATTTTAAATATTATGAGTATATACCACACTTACTAATTGATAAAAGTTGCAAAGCTATGAATATGAATAAAGTTACTCATTAACTTCTTTTGTTCCAGCGGCTTGAAGTTTTTTATCAGTTTTTATTTAGTCTAAATAAAATATTTTTTTTTATCAGTTTTTAAGCGCTACTACAATGTTTTATTTTAAAAACCTCAAAGAAATACAACATTGTAATATAAGTTATAATTCAATAAGTTTAATTTTTATAATAATTTTAAAGTTGTGATAGTTTTTATTGTATTAAATAAAAAAGTAATAAATAAGTTAATATTTTTATAAAATAATTTTAAAATATAATAAATATTTCAATAAATTTAGACACTATAATTGAAATTTTATTTATTAAAGTTTAAATTATATAAATTTATAAATTTAGAAACCATAATTTAAATTTTACAAAATATTACTCATATAGTTTTTATAATTTGTTTTATATATTTTTTTCTTAAAATTTGTATTGTACCATAATTATTATTTAAATAGTGTTTTTAATTACATCTTTAGGTTTAAGAAAGCTGAATAATGAATATAACGCGATATAAATTTAAAATATTGATAAAAACAATAAATATAATACGATATTTATTGTAATTATTTTGTTTAAATTTTACAAAAATAAAAGAAAGGACGTATTATGAGACCCAATTTTCGAGATAGTAGAGATGATTTTTAAAATATAATCAAGCTTAAAATTTTAAATTATATGGAGCTTATAGATTAAAATCTTAACTGGTTAATTATTTTTTTCTAAATTCTTTCTTTTTAATTTTTTTTCTTACTTTTCTTTATCTTTTTGGAACTGATTTTCGTCATTTTCTTAATTTTAAAGTGTTTGTGAGACTTGACAAAGATGATCGATTGTGACCCGTGATAATTTTAATTATAGAAAGTTTTTATCTACAATCAGATTGATATGTTTATTTGTGAATCAAACATGTTGGAAGCAAGTTAAAATTTATGTAGCTTTTAAGATTTTGAAACAATTTTGAAAAACATACAAATTTAAGTAAGAAAAGCTATTTGAATTAGATTATGATTCATAAAGTATTTTATTTTTAATACTTTTAATTATAAGTGTTAGAATTGAGATGAGTTGTAATCATGTTTTTATTGGTTCGGAAACAAAATAGTAGATTTAGAAGTGTTGTCTTTTGGATTTAATTGATGGATATTGAGTTGTAATTTATTTAGAATATGATTTGGTTGAATTAATATAATTTAATCATTTTGATTAGATAATTAGTTACTTACATGCATTCTTATGTTCATGAACTTGGATGTGGTGTGTTAATTTGAGTGATAATAATTACTATATACAATCTTCGTCCTAAATGTATTATTTGTACGTCTTAAACTTGCTATAATGAGCAAATTGTTGTTTCTTTTGAAAGTGAAATTCCTTCTCAAAAAATTATGCCGAACAACAAGTTCTACATAATCCACCCAATTGAGAAATTTCGCTCATTCACTCCCAAACTTATTCATTCAACAGATTTGGTAAATTCACATAGTACAAGCAAATCTAAATATGAGAGGAATTATGTTCCTAATTAAATTCACTCATTACATTGAACTTCTATTTAGGGAAATTACCTTATTTACAATCACATGCTTTGCTTAAGAACTGTTTATGAATATGTTTTATGTGTAAATATTGTTATTCCATGTGATAACTTCAATCGAGATTAACTATGATATATCGATTCAAATCATTTTTAAATAACATGTTAGGATGATATAATGACACATTTAGTTATTCAAATGATTAATTACAAAACTTATTATTGGAAGGAGATCTTATTGTTTCAACAATGATTTAAATCATATAGATTAAGAAGAGAAGTTGAGAGAAAGTGTTTACACCACTTAAATACAACATTACAATTTTGTAAAATAGATTCACCGTGTCCTATTTTATTTTGATCTTGTTTTCAATAAATTTTCTTCTTCTTTTTTATATTATGTTTTTCTGCTATGATTGTATTTGACAAAACATTACAGATTTAAAAGATAACTCTAAGTAATTGTAATCGTTTAGTTAAGCATATTTACATGTGTATATTTGATTTGGAGATACTTTTATTTTATAAACTCTTTATTGAGTTTATATGATGAATTTAGAATGATTAGTGAATTAGTATAGTGTACATTCAATAACTATATTTTTTGAGATGCTTCAAATCTCACTTCCTGTTAAATTAAAGTTTAATAAATATTAGGAAGCATGAAAAATATACTAAATAATTATTTTGTATGTTCGTGGTAACCAATTATATATTCACACAATATAATGAGCATTACATAGATAATATAATTTTGATTGATCAATTGATATCTCGCATTCAGTTTCATTTGAAATTTAATATGAATTGTTTTTATCCTGAGACATAATAATAATAATAATAATAATAATACAATTCCATATAATATATAATACATATATTTAACAATTAAAATAAATATATCATGTAAAAATAAATATATCATAACAAATTAAATTGAAAATATATATTAGCTAATTATAAAATATCTAATTACCATGTTTTGAATATAAGTTTAGTATTTATCCAATAAGATTATTCAGTATTAATTATTGGATTTAATGAGCAAAATTTTTTATTTCTATGATGGGAAAATTGTGCACATGTGACTTGATGATGAAAAAATCGTATTCCTATTGTACGATTTTAATTACTAGAAAATAAAATCCTGAAAAAATAACATAATAGTTCAATGTATATAGTAAAATTGTGTCTCTTTTACACAATTTTGTTTATTTTTCTTGTTGTGATTAGGTGATCTTAATTAAAAGCTTTTGTGGACAGCAGGATTCCAACGTTAGTATAATTACGAAGAAATCGTGTAACTCTTTGATAATTTCAATAATATTAAAATTGTGTACGTGAGACACGATTTCTGTACTAAAATAGTGAGTGAGAGAGACACGATTTTAGTTATTTGAAATTCAAAAAAACATCGTGTCATAACGTTAATAAATTGAATTAGGCAAAGTTTTCATATATATATATATATATATATATATATATATATATATATATATATATTTAAATGAAATGCCACTGAAATTAATGTTGATGAAGTTGGATCCTTCAATTTTGTTAGTAAAATACATAAATTTAAATATTTTTTTTAAATTTAGCAATAATTTTGAAAAAATAAATTATATTATTTAGTATTAAAGAATTGAATATTTTAAATATATATAATTATTTAATAAAATAAAAAGGTAATTGAGTATAAAATAAATGTTAGGTTCAAGATATTATGTTAGTTTTGAAGACATGAATTTTAAAATAAATGTTTTATTTTAAATTGAAATGGAAATAATCGGTTACATTCAAATATTATTGTCTATAGAGAGAATTTCTCCTATTGTGACTTTCGTTTTAATAATAAGAATATTTTTTAGGTCTATTGGGAATTGGGTTATCCATTTCGTTTTGTATACGGGTTGTGGTTGATCTTTTAGATTCCTTTCGTCTCATGTGTGGATATGGTATCATATTTGGAGTCGTGTAAGGAGACCTACAATCTTGATTTTGAACTAAATGAAATTGTACTTCATAGGCCTTGAAAATGTTGTTGAGACTGTACACGAGGGAAAAATTGTGGCTATCTGTAAGTAAGAATATGAACAAACAACTATAATATGTGAGAAAGACAGTCTCAGGGCTTGAAACTCTCCATGATCGCACCATCTTTCATTTAATCTGACTTTGAATGACATAGGTCGACGTCAAAATTAGGGAGTGACTATCTCTTGCACATCAAACTCTAAGTTTTGTCTGTCAAATCTTTGCATATGACACATAACGTATCGTTGCTCATTTTTGCATAGCAGGACAATAATATGTTCCAAATATAGTTGGTCTACTCGTAATATGCACTCCGCCTTTGTGCCTTGTTTAACGAATCAGTCATTTGTTCTTTAAAATGTTGTCTTGATAAGAGCACATGAATGAAGTGATTGTGCACTCTTCAAAACAAAGTTGATGCACTTGGCCAAATTTGTTGTGATCGTATTGTAGACAATTTGACCTTAAGAGTTGGTTGTTTCATCTCATAAGTTGTGGCAATATGAAAAATGAAATTTCGTAAAGTATGAAATTTATATGTAATATGTAATGAACATAAAAAGGTTAATGAGAAAGCATACACATGTTAATTAATTGTTGCTTCAACTTAATATTTTTGAATTTTTTTGTTGAAGTTGGATGCAATATGTCTTATGTAATAGACCGAGGATAACCCATCTCTTTCCCATCCAACTTTCAAAAATTGCAATGCAGAAAAAATCAATATTCCTTGTTAGTGATCATGCAAACATTAGACTGAGGTGTGACGTACTCGCACAATAATTGAAAAAACCATATCGTAGCTTCCTTTGTTTTTCCTTCAACATTGGCAAAAACTAAAGGAAATATGTTTCGGTTTTTATCTTGACCAATTGAAGTTAAAAAAGTTTTGTGCTATTTTACGATCAAGAATTTGACATCAACTTGCATGATAGGCTTGCAATAGTTGAAGTCGTCAATGTAAGGCTTAAAAGACCAAAAGACACACTCTAAAATGTAAGTGAACTGGTTTCAACACCATCAACAACAGACGGATAACCTATAAATTGTACAATCATACCCGAAACAACTTGTTGGACAACTTGCAACCATCTAGGAGGATGGTTATATGATTCCTCCCAAACATCGAATTTCATCATCAATGCTTTTTGTTTTGCAATCATAGTTTTTTTGTATGACACATAGTAACGGTACTGATTTTTTTATTTAAGCTATTAAAACTCTTTATCAAAATGGACGGATTAGCCTTCATGGAGTTGACCACAATGGAAGCAAGTTCGGAAGAGTCCAAATTGATATAATTTTTAGAAAGAGGAGTTGAGAAACAAGTGTGAGGTACTCAATTTTTTTTTATTTTCTTTTTGTTGTCGAACTTTGCTAAAAACACTCTAAGTCGCCAATGCAATTGTTGTGATGATTAATACATCGTTCGAGGTATCTGTCTATCTTGGAATCTACGACTACAAACTTATATCCCTGGTTAATATTATATTGCTTGATGGTAGTGATGGTAACATCTTTACCATGAAAAGACATGCATTCTTCGAGGTCAAATTGAATATTCTGCGTCACTCGACTAAATGAATGAGGTTGTTGTGTAGAAAAATTCGACATAATTAGTTGATTTGATAATAATTTGTTGAGGTCATTGTCGTTACTAAAATAATCCACGATATCTGTGATGAATGGTTCATCATGAATTACAGTAGAACTTTCTCTGACGTCCCACAAATCCATGATAAAGTGCTTAACGTTTAGCAAACCTCATTGAAAATTTTTGTTTACAATTATATGAGATGTTTAGTAAACCTTGGAGCTATGTTTGAAATCTTGAGTGGGAAGCTCCAAATATATAACACATTCGTTGGATATCTATTGCATACGACACAATCAAACCTGTTTCCTTTTTCAAATATAATATATTGTAGTGCTTGATTGATGAATAACAGTCTCAGTGTATCTAAGAAAATTATACACAAACATGTGCCCTAACCCTAACCCCCCTTTGAAGCACCACAACAAGAGAGACATTGCGGGGAAAAAATAAAACGAGTGATCTGCAAAGTGGAAATCGTGTTTTTGGTACACGATTTTCTGACAAAAATCGTGTCAGCTCAACACTATTGCAGATAACACGTTCTCATTTTGTTCTGTGTGTATAATTCACTCAATTTTGAACTGCACTGGGTTTACTTCGTTCAAAACTGCAACACTACCTTAGTTTCATTAGCGAGTTTAGGAAATTGAATGCCATTGAATTCATTATATGCCAAAAGTTATAAACTTGTAGAGCTTTGAAATCAGCATGCCCAATGAACAATGCATTGTAAGTAGGAGAATTGACCAAACTATGCAACTCTTCTTTATTTAAACCCACCTAACGACATAAGACAATCAAAGTTGGTTGCATCCCTGCAATTTAAATTTCTAGCATAGGTATTTCATTCTTTCACTTCAAATCTTTTTTTTCAATGAACATTTATGGCAACAAAGAGACCTTAGGCACAAATATTCACCTCAAGCATAATAAACCTCAGGCAGTGTAGACCTCATGCATAGGGAAGGTACCTTTGTGATTCATTTCAAACCTTACATCATCTCTAAGGTAAGGTTGTTAGCCTTGACTGCTGCCTCTGAGGGTTTGGTGTAAGAGTATTGACCATCTAATCATTTGAGTGTTTTAATCCAGTCAATAATTTTGATGTTTGAAATCTTGATTTTGATATGTAATTGTATAACAAAGATGGTTATGCCTTGGAGTTTGGTTACGGTGTAGTAGTGCAGAGGTGAAAAAGGTCCTTGTGTAGTTAAATCTTTTTTTTTTTGTTTGGCTTTCTGTACACATGCATGTATGTAAATTGAGCATGCGAACTTGGTTTACCCACGTGAAAAACTTATAATGGATATAGCGACCTTTGGACACCTACTAACTTTCACTAATTTAGTCATAAATCACCACCTCGTTGCAAAACTAGTGGATAGGTGGAGATCGGAGACACAAAATTTCCATCTTCCGCTTGAAGAAACTACAATCATCTTAGAGGATGTCGTCTTGCAATTGGGCCTTCTGATTGATGGTGAAGTTGTGACTGGATTCATCAATGGTGATTTGGTGTTAGCCTGTCAACACCTCCTCGATGCCACACCTCCTGAAAATGTGGTAGCCAGAGTCAATCAAGTTGTCATGGTTTAACAACACTTTTCAGCAACTTCCTAATGATGCAACAAATGATGTGGTAGCTCAATGTACGAGAACACACATTCTATCACTAATATGGAGTTTGCTTATTCTAAACACATCAACCATAGAGTGCACTTGATGTATTTGTTGTTATTGGTTGATTTGAACAACATCTCAAATTTTAGTTTAGGTTTAGCCATCTTGGCATCTACCTTACACTAGATCACGGAATTGACTCTAACCAAGACAAGATTGGTGGATGTATGTTTTTGCTTCAGTGTTGGACTTGAGACTGGATTAAATGCTTATGTCCATCATTTCCACCCTTATCAACAAAAGAAATACATGTTGGGCTTGGTTATCCACTTGTTAAAAGGTCACATTAGTTGTACACAATCAGTTGCGTTAAAGCCCTATTTTAATTCTTCTATAGATTTGTTGCCTAATTGACAATACGTTTTCTTTTCAAAAGGTGGTCACGTGCACCTACCAATACAGTGGTTTTAATCAGGCGAACCCTTGACAACATATAACCAAAAGAGGTATTTTTTTACATCTAATATTATCCCAAATTGTTCACTAATTCACCTTATATTTTTTGCAATTTCTTTGGACTTTATACAATAAGCTCGATGTCCCTCATTGTTGGCGAGGTGTCTCATATTAGTCATATAGTAGTGCCACTCATATGCTTCGCCACCATTGAAATTCAACAGGTTGTTCGAGTCATGCAACAATTTAGTTTTCGTCAACCCGTTCCAGTTGACACATTAAATCTATATCAATTCACAAATAAGATATGAGAGGGAGAACGAACCGATATTGGCCACAATACCATCAAAGATGGATAACAATATGAAATGATCGCCACAACAAACTCATTGAAGGAGTTCAATTTACTAGCAATGGCCATTTGCATGAAAACACAACGTACATGCAGTTAACCACATTATTCACTACCTTTCGCCTCCTATATATGAATGCGATAACAATGTAAGTTCACACACTTATACTTTTCATCATGTATTTCACTTGTCTAGATTTTTTTCCTTACATTAAGACACCTTACAAGATACGAGCCTCAACCTTTGCATCAAGATGCTGAATCTTCCTCTTACCATGTACATTTTCATGACTAGCCATTTGGTGAATCAAGTCACTCTGGTCTTCCTCCACCTCCACCAACCACATTCATGGACCATCATTCCCACATGTCATTCCAAGCTCTGATGAACTAGGTTCCATCTACATACAACATTTTCCCTTCTCAAATGCTTGGTTTTTCACCTTCATCAAATATGTTCGGAACCTCATCATTCACTCGTCAATCTGCATTCCATCCATTGTCATCCATATAGTATTATCAACCCACAATGCTCATACCCAGTCAGATATTCAATCACACAACGATAACGATAATGATGATGACTCGCAGGAGATAAGACCTAGGTGACAAAGAAAAAGACCTCATTGGGGCACGTCACCACACAAATAAATTATGCCATATTGTAACCATAATAAGGTTCGTAAATTATGTCATCACACAAATAAATTATGTCGTCACACGTCATCGCTAGTAAATTTGTTTTTGGAGTAGACTAGGTGGACTCGGCCAAACGCGCGAGTCCGCCGCTGAGTGAACGGGTTGGAAAGAATGCTCGATCTATAGTGTCGTCGTTTCACTAGGTATTTCATACCTGGTTTAAGCTAGATTTCATTATTAGAAGATGTGTTAGATCTAAGGTTCTTGAACTGCAATTTAGGGCTTGGCGTTTGGGTTCATCATTGTCTTTCTGTGTCACCATCATCTTCTAGTGTGTCGTCCTCATCTTCTAGTGTGTCGCTGTCAAGGTTTGTCTCCATTGAGGTTTGTTAGAGTCTTAATGTATGTTGTCGAGTCTTTGCCGTCTAAGTTCATCGTCATCGTTATCGTCTGTTTGTTGCTGCTGCAAGTTCTCCTCCACGTGATTCCCATCCACTGTTTTACTGCAAAGTGAGTTTTCTGGTTTAGGTTTGCTTTTATTTATTTGTGGCTGGCTAATTTGAAGTGTGGTTGTGTTTTTTTTTCTTTAATTTAAAGTGAGTGTTTTTTTTAATTACAATTGCAGTTCTCTCGTTATAAGTTTTTAAGATGTCTGGGTCTAGTTCAAATTCTGTTGGAAATGTTGGCACATCATCTTCACTTCCACCTAGAAATAAAAATGTTGCGTGATAGAATAGATATTGGATGGAAACATGGAACAAATGTCTTAGGCAATGGAAAAATAAAAGTGAAATGCAACTACTATTGAAAGATATTTAATAGAGGCATTTTCAGATTCAAACATCATCTTGCTGAAACTAGATATGATTCTGAACCTTGTGTTTCGGTACTATAAGAAATCAAGCTTTTAATGATGAAAGTTGTTTTAGATGCTAATGATGCCTTAGTAAAGAAAAGAAGAATGATTAGTCTTGAACAAATTAGTGGTGGTGAAGAGTGGATAGAGTTTTAGTAGTAGCAAGATATTTAAAAATAACTTTAGTGATGGTGTTCAAGCTACTCTGAATCAACAAGAAAAGTGAGAAAGAAAGTTGATGCTAAAGTTGTTGAATTTTTCTACACAAGTGTCATTCCATTCAATGTGATTAGAATTCCAACTTTTGAAAATATGTGTGACATGATTGAGATATAGTGTTGTCTATAAACCTCCATCATATCATGATATTAGAGAGAAAATTTTGAAACAAACAGGGGACAAAATAGATGTACTCCTTCAAGAGTACAAGGATGAGTGGAAGAGAACAGGTTGCACAATTATGTCTGATAGGTGGACAGATTAGAAGAGACATTCAATTTTGTAATTTTTTGGTGGGCAGTCCTAAAGGAACTGTGTTTCTCTATTTATTAGATACATTTGATATTTCAAAAAATACTGATAAAGTATTTAAAATGTTGGATGATGTTGTAGATTTTTTGGAAAGGAGAATACAGTACAGGTAGTTACTGATAATGTCACAAATTTCAAGGCAACTGGAGATTTATTGATGCAAAAAAGAGAGCATTTATATTGGACTCCATCTGCTGCCCATTGTATTTATTTAATCTTTGAAGATATTGAGAAGCATTTGAAGGTCCATGAAGTAACCATAAAGAAGGGAAGAAGGATCACTACCTACATTTATGGTAGAATATTGCTAATTAGCATGCTGAAGAAATTTACAAGGGAAGAGACTTGATAAGGCTAGGAATGACTAGATTTGCCACAACTTACTTGACTCTAGCTTGTCTTCATGAAATGAAAGCATCATTGATGAACATGTTTAGCTTTGAAGGAAGAACGACTCAAAATATGTATTAGATAGTCGATTTTGGAAGCATGTACGAACATGCTTCAAATTTGCTGCTCCTCTTATGGTGGTCCTTTGATTAGTAGATTCAGATCCAAAACCCGCAATGGGATTCATATATGAAGAGATGGATTGTGCAAAAGAGAAGATTAAATGCAATTTTAATAATATTAATAAAAGGTAACATTTCTAAACTTTCTATCATTTTAAATTTAGTCACTTATTTAATTGTGTAATTATTTCTAATATAACATACTTGGTACTTTCATAGTTATGAGCCTATTTGGAAAATCATTTATCAGAGATGGAATAATAAGCTTCATAGGCCTTTGCATACATCCTTCTATTACCTAAACCCTCAGTTGCACTACGAACCAAATTTTAGAAATGATGATCCTGAGGTGGAACATGGGTTGTATATAAGCATGAAAAGATTGATTAGTGATGTTGTAGAAAGGAAAAATATCAATTTGCAACTTGTTGAATTTCACTTTGCTAGAGGACTTTTTTCTGTGGAAGATGCAAAAGATTGTAGGAAAGCTATGCTACCTGGAGAAGGGTGGGAGATGTTTGGGATAGAACTCCAAAATTAAAGAAGTCTGCTATTCAAGTTTTGAGTTTGACATGTAGCTCTTCAGAGTGTGAGCACTAGAGCTCATTTGAAATAGTAATTCAAGTTCATTAAGTTATTTAAGGTTTTTAATTTTCTTTATTTGATTTATATTTTACTAAAACTTCATATTTAATTATAGGTTCATACAGAAAGAAGAAATTGTTTGCACCAAAAAAAGATGAATGACTTGATTTATGTGATGTATAACTTAAAGTTGAAAAGCAAACAATTAGAAAAATTTTTGCTCTCCCTTTTGATGACATTGAGTCTATAATGATTGGATAATTGAAGAAGGAGATAATTTTGAGGTTAAGCAAACTTAAGTCAAAGGTGATGGTGAAAATGTTGTCTTAGCTGGAGCAAGTTTGAATGATTCAACTCTAAATGGACATGCACCTGATCTTGATGATATAGTTTTTTATAACAATGTTGAATCATTTGGAGAAGAACTTGATGGTGATGAAGAAGATCGTAACGAAGAAGATGGTGATCAAGATGGAGGAGATTATTTCATTAGAGGATTAGATGAAGCATATTAAACTTGATAGCATTTATGTTTTTTTTTATTTAATTATTATCTTATTGTTGGTGTATTGTATGAACTTATTAATTTTAATATGTGGTATTGTTATCATGAATGTTTTTTTTTATTGAATTTTTCTATGAAGTAGACTCTTACAAGTCTTGGAGTCGAATTTACGAGTCGGGTTTACATATCTCTCACAAGTCTATGTAGACTCTCGAGTCTAATAATCTAAATTACTACTAAAATCGTATCCTATGCACACAATTTTAGTACTGAAACCGTCTAAGAGTTTCATGATTTATGCATAATTAAACTAGTGTTGAAATTGTACTGTCCATTAAGTTGACTAATAACAATTGAAAAATTAAGTAAATTCGTGTCTCTTTACACAATTTCACTATTAACATTAAACTTGTGTTCTCTTATGATTTCATTTTCTTATAATTAAAATCATATAACAGATACACAATTCTTTTCATCATAAAATTATACCATTTATACACAATTTACCCCATTATAATTTTTTTTTCTCATTTAAGGAACATGACACCAAAATTATACCCATGTGAAAATTTTACCTTTTTAAACGCATAATCATTCCCTTGTTTATGACACACAAAGTGATAAAAAAATGTATATCAATTACCATTTCCAACTGCATTTAAGGCCTTGTGAGGTTGAGAATAAATTACTAGTAATTCATAATGTTAAACTATCATCACTTTTTATATCATGGGCTCTCATCCATCTTTCTCTACGGTGCATCCATTAAACCAAACATTACGGTAGTCTTTAATATTAAAATATCATCACCATATTTTATTTAAGGTTGGAGAAATGTATATCGTAAAAAATATTTAATTTATCATATTTAAGATTCTTTGCCATATATTTATTTATTTATTGAGATATGAGAGACTGTATAATCTGTAAGCCCAACTTAATTTTAAAGGTAAATTGCCAATTACACGTGAAGCAACTTAATTACTAGGTGATGTTTTATTTACCATACCCGAACATTAATAATAAAATTTGGGAAAACCAAACAAGACAGTAATGGTATATATATTGGAGTAGTCATGACAATTTCATAAGGAACAAGAGAAGTATAATGCACGCCCTTAACACGTGAGAATTAGATTTTTAAATCGTTTATAAATAAACCCAAAAGTGAGTCGGTAGAATAATCAATTTACAATGCTCTAACTAAATTCTCAAAATCCATCTAAAGACCATGGTTTTATACTATTATTAAACATATTATATTATTTATTAAATTTATAAAGATGATCTAAAAATGGTGTGGTAACTTAAAAATAGGAGGGAGGGAGTGAAAAAGTAAAGAAAATAGGAGGGGTAGAATAAAAAAGAGAGTAGGAGAAAGAAAAGATGCACGCAGTCCGCGTGGGCAATGGTGGAGCGAAGAGTTTCTATAAAAAGGCTTCTAAAATCTCGCTCTTCCTTTCAACTCCAACTCCATTTCTAGCACCAGCGATCTTCGTTTTATCCACTTTCCCTTCGCACATCTTCAGCTTCCTCTACCATCCAGCTTCTGGGTTCTCCATTTTCCCTCGTTTTCTGCATCTGCATTCTGTCGATCAGTTCGAGTCGGAAAATGGACGTTCGCCGTCGACCTCTCCCCGCCTCCGGTCACCGCGTCAAAACCCAGAAGCTGAATAACAACGACAACCTCACCACCTCAACCGTCCTGCCTCTCTACCTCACCAACGCCCTCTTCTTCGGTCTCTTCTTCTCCGTCGCCTACTTCCTCCTCCACCGCTGGCGTGACAAGATCCGCACCGCCACTCCCCTCCACGCTGTCACCCCCGCCGAAACAGCCGCCATCGTCTCCCTCGTCGCCTCCGTCATCTACCTCCTCGGCTTCTTCGGCGTCGCCTCCCGCGACGAGCTCTCCGACGAGGACACCATGCTCCGCGAAGACTCTCGCGCTCCTGGGCCCTGCCCCGCCGCGCTCGTCGACTCCCCTGCCACCAAGAAAAAACTCAATCAAAATCCCCTCCCACGCTCCAAATCCGTCGACAAATCGGTGCAATTATCAACTCTTCCGCCGCTAAAAGCCGCTGACAAGGCAGCACCGGCACCAGCACCGATCTCCTTGTCTCCCGAGGACGAGGAGGTCGTGGAGGCGGTGGTGTCGGGATCCGTCCCCTCGTACGCGTTGGAGTCGCGCCTGGGCGAGTGCGGTCGGGCCGCTGCGATCCGGCGCGAGGCGGTGCAGAGGCTGACGGGTCGTTCGCTGGAGGGTTTACCCGTGCAGGGATTCGACTACGAGTCGATATTGGGGCAGTGCTGCGAGATGCCGATAGGGTTCGTGCAGATTCCCGTTGGAGTAGCGGGGCCCTTGTTGTTGGACGGAAAGGAATACACTGTGCCTATGGCCACCACTGAAGGGTGTCTGGTTGCCAGCACCAACAGAGGCTGCAAAGCTATTTACGTCTCTGGTGGTGCTTCCTCTGTTCTTCTCAGGGATGGCATGACCAGAGCACCCGTTGTGAGGTTGCCCTCTGCTCAGCGCGCTGCGCAGTTGAAGCTCTTCTTGGAGGATCCTCTCAATTACGATTCCCTTGCTGTCGTTTTCAACAAGTACTCTCTTCTTCTCTCTCTTTATCCTTCGCATATGGTACGGGTTTCTTATAATGATTGAGTAATATGTAATGGATGTATGCGCAGGTCTAGCAGATTTGCCAGGTTGCAGACGATTCAGTGTGCTATTGCGGGCAAGAATCTGTACATTAGATTCCGATGCAGCACTGGTGATGCCATGGGGATGAACATGGTGTCCAAAGGTGTTCAAAATGTTCTGGATTTTCTTCAGACAGACTTCCCTGACATGGATGTTATTGGAATCTCTGGTAATTTCTGTTCGGACAAGAAAGCAGCAGCAGTGAACTGGATTGAAGGACGTGGGAAGTCAGTGGTGTGTGAGGCGGTGATTAAGGAGGATGTTGTGAAGAAGGTGTTGAAGACGAGTGTAGAGTCCCTAGTGGAGCTTAACATGCTAAAAAACCTTACTGGCTCAGCCGTGGCTGGCGCTCTTGGTGGGTTCAATGCTCATGCTAGCAATATTGTGTCTGCTATCTACATTGCCACTGGTCAGGATCCTGCCCAGAATGTCGAGAGTTCTCACTGCATCACCATGATGGAAGCTGTCAATGATGGCAAGGACCTTCACGTTTCTGTCACCATGCCCTCAATTGAGGTACCTACAACGCCTTCTCTCTGATCTTTTAGAGCCTCTTTCATTCTAAAGATGGAATACTGATGAAAGCAACTAATCACATGAAACAAGAAGAAAAAATTGCTTTAAACTTTTCTCGCATATATAAGACAATTTCAAAGGAAAGTTACATATATTAATATTTTATTCATATTTTTCCATGTGGGTCTCAGGTTGGCACTGTTGGAGGGGGCACGCAACTCGCATCTCAGTCTGCATGTCTAAATTTACTTGGTGTGAAGGGTGCGAGCAAGGAATCTCCTGGTGCAAATGCTAGGCTACTGGCGAGCATTATAGCAGGTTCAGTCCTGGCTGGGGAGTTATCACTGATGTCTGCAATTGCTGCTGGACAACTAGTTAAGAGCCATATGAAATACAACAGATCTAGCAGGGATATATCTAAAATTGTCCCGTGAGCTGGCCACATTGCAATTGACTTGTCTGAAGAGACTAATAAGCAAACCATCACATAACGACAAAAATGACAAAAAATAATGTTACCTATGGTGTAGGGGATGAAGATAGAGTGATGGTTAGCTTCTTCCACGACTAAATCCAGCTCTCCAAAAGCGTGTTGTTGGTTGGCATTCATTGAATATTTGGTTGGTGCGAGTCTTACAGGGATTGGAGAGTGGAGGAAAACACGAGCCACACTTTTGGGATTGGAGTTGTATTTGTTTTCCAGAAAGAAATCATTTGTGTCGTGTGCTACTAGTGCTTTAATGATGTGGTGCTTTAGTCTGTAGTAATTTCATGTGTTGTAAGATCCATCTGGTTAATTTGTAATTTTAGCAAGAGCAGAGATGTCTCCAAATTTGATGTAGAGTTGTCAATAATAATAGTCTCTGGTTCGAGGTTTATTATTGCTTTTCTTGGTTGCTATATTTGTTGTGTGGATTAAATTTTTATATTATTCTTTTCGCATCGATTAACTAATTTTTAATATTCCAATAATATTTTTGTTGGTTTTTTTCATTTAACAAATTTTCAATATTTTAATAATATTTTTATTTTAAAATTTATGTATTAAATATTTTTTTAATATTTGTAAAAATATTTCTGTCATATTTTATTTATTTTTTAATAATAATAAAAAAGATGTTAGATCCTGTTAAAATATTTATAATTTGATATGATTATTTTTAAAAGTTCAATTTAATATATTATTTTTAAATATTTAATTTTATAATAATTAATTTAATATGTTGAGAAATTTATTTTTTAATAATAATATTTATAAGAAATTAAAATTTTTTACTTGATTATACAAGTGTTCATGAGAAAAAAATAATAAAAATATTATTGAAATGTTGAGAATTTATCAAGTTTTGTAGGCTTGAAAAACATGAACACCATGCGCAACCATCGAAGAAACCCAAGCTTCTTCCTAAAACTCCTAAGAACCAGCCGCCCTGCCCCCACTAATTCTTTTTTTATGAATAATCTAACAATAATGTTTTTACAAATTGTATTCATCCTTCTGCTACGGAACATATCTAAAAAAACTTCGGAGGTAATTTTCGACAAAAATTAGTTACTATATTAATTATGTTTTCTACTAATTTTATAATTTTATGTTATAATTGTTAAATTTTAGTTGTTTTTATAAATTTAAATTAAGATTATTTTTATTAAATTTTTACTTTTATTTTTATTTTCTATTATTAGAAAAAGTATTTTGTAAAATTATAGTGTAACTAAATCTCTCAATAAATAGATTATTTGATAAAACGTTATACCAAGTTTAAGATAAAGTTAATTATAAAAGTGTTTAAATTGAAAAGAGTAAAAGTGAGTGATTATTAGCTCCCTCATTTTTATTTCAAAATTTAATCTGGTTATTTAAAAGGAAAAGAATAAATTAGCAGTTTTAAATTGAATTTTAAGCTTTTTTTTTCTTAAAAATAGGTTAGAAAATGAGAGTATCAAACTGCAATTTAGTTTCTTTGGTAAGGTTAATTGTTTTTTTTTCCTAATATTATGATTAGGTTGAGTCATGTAAACCTAGATATTTTAACTACTGAACAGGACTTTTTTCAACCTGCTCTATTAGGGTAATGTTGAGAATGAACCACTCTAAATAAGTTATGCATATAAACTTCTTTTTTTTTTTCATGTGTTATTTATATATTTTAAAAGAACATTAATATCCATAATGATTTTTATTAATATAAAACATGTCAAATATTTGTTTAAAGACCAAAGATAAAATTCTTCAAAAATTTAGAGACTAAAAACAAAATTTTCTTTTTGGAATGGATGGAAATAAGATACAAAGGAAGATATTTTGTTTAATTAATGAAAATAAAATAATAGTATTTCTCAAAAAATAACTTTTAAAAATAAAAAGTATTTATAAATTAAAAGTATACGGATAAAACAAGAGATCACTTCAGTATACTCTATGGGCCAGTTCAAGCCAAGTATATACTATTTTTAATTGGATCCCACGCAAATATTTTTTTCATCTTTCTCTTCAACAAATAAATGGTAAAAAATTGGTATTTCAATCCCGTTTTCCTTACTCGGTAATAATTTCTCTTCTGTTCCATGAAAATTTATGGAAAAAAAGTGCCAAAAAAATGACGCCTTATTTCTTTTCTGATCAAATAAATGATAGAAATTTGGTATTCCAATCCATTCCTTCCTTATTTCTATTTCATCTTATTCTAGGTTTATGTTTTCTAGTCTGCATTTCTTGGTAAAAACAGAAGGTAAAGGTGGTGTATAAACGTTTAAATGTAAGCTTTTATTATATTTGTCACGAAGTCGCAACAGACAAGCAATAGCTTAGAAAATCATGTTACTCTGCTTGTCTCTGCAATAAATTGATGAGTACAGATAGTGTTAACTTAAACTGGAGAAAGAAAAGCCTTCACCTTCTCAACTCCAGCTACAACGTCAAACACTCTTACCATCCTGGAAACCAATATCTTGCAAGTAATGTTCTGCATCCAAGGCTGCCATACACCCTGCACCAATAGTATCATTTCCATTATCCTTTCGCAGAGTATAGCTTTTTCTGCATTCTATCTCATTCTCATTGTGTTATGCACATATTATAATTGACACTTTTTACTTGCTATGTCCAATAAACACAGTCAAAACCACAAACACTGAAATCACTTCTATGACACCGTCTACATAACTTCTTCAAAAAATTCAAATGTAAAGGTAAAATAATTAGCTGATTCCAAATTCTTACAGTACGTTCCCCTTCAATTTTTTCTATCAGAATAGATCAATGACTAATCCAAAATTGAGTTCATAACCAAATATAATTTAACGACTACTCTCAGTTCCTTTCTCCAAATAGTAAGCGTACTCTTTCTGGAATTTATTTTGACTTCGTCTTCTGTCTTATATCAAGTACTAACATCCAAATCAGAAATGGAAAATAATTTACAGACACCATGACTTCTAAGTTCTAGTAGAAACATTTGTTGATAGAAATATTGTTATGATCATACAGTCTACATAAAACTGAAGTGAAGGTCAGCAAACTAAAGACTATATCGTACGCCTAAACTCTCAGGCCTCTCTATTGAATTTCTCTAATAAGTAACAATATGTGGGAAACCGTGGATTACTAGAAGGTGGGGACACTGAATAACCACAAAGTACGTTGAAAGATATTCAAAATGTGGTCATTCTACCTAATAGCATTTCCAAATAAAATTAGAAAATGTTGAGAACATGAGTTCCAAGACAAAGTTTCAAAACCAAGCACTATATAAACCAAATAATAACATAACCTGTTCATACTCTAATTTGTTTCAAAATGATGTTTAATGGAACAGATAGAAAACATGGGTATCAAATTCAATAAAACAGTTTCAAAACTAGGAATCTGACATCACATGAATCCATAACTATCATAGAACAAAACAATCTAATTTATTTGAAAATAAACAAGAATTACCAGTTCCAGCTGCGGTAATAGCTTGCCTATACTTCTTATCCTGCACATCACCAGCAGCAAAAACTCCGTCAACACTAGTCTTTGTGGTGCCAGGTTTGGTCACAATGTACCCATCAGAATCTAATTCAAGTTGACCATCCAAGAACTTCGTGGCAGGCTCATGCCCAATTGCAAAGAACAAACCAGAAACCTTCAAATCAGACACAACCCCAGTCACCAAATTCTTCACCTTCACCCCACCAAGAACCCTACCCTTATTATCCCCATAAGCTCCAACCACTACTGAATTCCACAACACTTCAATTTTGGGATTATTCATCACCTTCCCCTGCATGATCTTGGAAGCCTTAAACTTGTCCCTTCTATGAATTACATACACCTTCGAACCAAACTTGGAGAGGAAGCTAGCTTCCTCCATAGCAGAATCTCCGCCGCCGATCACCGCCAGAGGCCTGGCACGGAATATCGGCGCGGCGCCGTCACACACGGCGCACGCCGATATCCCGCGGTTCCAGAAACCGTCGGGACCGTCACCCGCGCCGTCAAAATTCAGCCGCTTGGCAACAGCGCCGGTGGCGACGATGACGGATTCAGCTTCCACGGTGGTGGAGTCGGTGAAAACCCTAAGCGGCCGTTCGGAGAAGTCCACTGTCGTCACTGTCTCCGTGATGACCTCAGCGCCGAAGCGCTGCGACTGCTCGCGACAGCGGTCCATGAGCTCGGCGCCGAGGATGCCGGCCGGAAATCCCGGAAAGTTCTCAACGTCGGTGGTGGTGGTGAGCTGGCCGCCGGGAGCGACGCCGTTCGCCATCCATCCTTCGAAGAGGACCGGCTTCAGCTCCGCTCGCGCCGCGTAAATGGCGGCCGTGTGCGCCGCCGGCCCGCTTCCGATGATGCAGAGCTTCGTTTTCAGTATTTTCTGGGGGACGATTTCGACATCGGAGGATGAAGTATCGCCGTAATCGGAAAAAGAGGTGGAAGAAGAGGCGGTGGATGAAGGAGAAGAAGAAGCGGTGGATGAAGGAGAAGAAGAAGCGGAAGAAGACACGGAGGGATTGGAGGCCGCGATTGTGGCTGCGGCGGCGGTGGAAGCGAGCCCGAAGCCTATGAGGTTGCGGGCTTTGGTGAAGAACGTGTTTGGAAAAATTCCCATTTGGGAATCGCGTTTGGGTTTTCCTTTTTTTTTTTTTTTT